>Ga0255347_1004081_pt1 | contig 18084 bp, 18 predicted proteins | sample wastewater_treat_2_FD_192479 | JGI IMG/M metagenome (GOLD analysis project Ga0255347, IMG submission 192479) | Wastewater microbial communities from Lulu Island WWTP, Vancouver, Canada - plant24 | ecosystem: Engineered > WWTP > Wastewater > Unclassified | place: Canada: Vancouver, British...
TGCCTTGATTTCTAATAAAGAAATAAAAAAGGTTGAAAATAAGCTGAACAACCGACCGAGAAAAACTCTTGGTTTTCTAACACCGTTAGAAGTTTATATTAATTGCGCTTAGTCATTGAACACAGCCGGAAACAAACTGCTTGCCGCTCAAATTTATTCTGATAAGACAATCAAAAATTTAAATGACGTTCAATCGATTCTTTTTGATGTAAATGCAGAAATTAAAAAAGAAAATGACGAACTTACATTATTCGAAAAAACAATTATCAATCGAATTTCAAATTCATTTTTTCTTATGATTATTATTTCTGCAATCGCAGTAATATTGATCAGCATATTTCTAACTAGAGTATTGGGTTTGGTTGATAAATTAAAGCCATTTACTGAAATGTTCGGAAAAGCCGCCCTTGGAGATTTAACGGTTCGTTACGCCGCAAGAAATGTCAACTGTTCGGAATTAATGAAATGCGGGAAGGAAGAATGTCCGGATTTCAAAAAAGACGGTGTTCTCTGCTGGTTTGATGTCGGGAGCTGGGCGCCAGAATTCGGCAAAAAAGTTCATTGCCCAAAGATAATTAACAAAGTATATAAAACTTGCAAAGAATGCATCGTATACAAAAAAGTCAATTCGGATGAAATTGCAACACTCGGATCATGGTTCAATAAGTTTATTGAGAGCCTGTCGGACATTATCAGCAAAATACACGTAGCTGCTGAAAATCTCAATAGCGCCGTGAATGAGATTTCGAGCGGAAATCAGAATCTTTCACAAAGAACAACAGAACAGGCTGCAACTCTTGAAGAAATCGCATCAACTGTTCAGGAGAACAGTTCTGCAATCAGCCAAAACGCCGCTAATTCAAACAAGGCGGAAGATTTATCAATGAACGCTAAACAGATGTCGGATGACGGAGTAACGGTTGCCGACCAGGCTGTTACCGCCATAGAAGAAATCAATGATTCAAGCAAGAAAATTGAAGATATAATCAATGTAATTAATGAAATATCCTTTCAGACGAATCTTCTCGCTCTCAATGCCTCAGTCGAAGCAGCCAGAGCCGGTGAATCCGGACGCGGATTCGCAATTGTCGCGGGAGAAGTTCGCAATTTAGCTCAACGATCCGGAACTGCCGCTAAAGAAATAGCAGAACTGATAAAAGATTCGAGAAACAAAGTTGAAAACGGAACCGTTCTTGTGACCAAGAGCGGAAAAGCACTTTCAGATATTAATGAGGCTGTCAAAGAAATGTCACAGCTGATAAAAAACATATCGCATGCAAGTCTTGAACAAAGCCGCGCGATGGAACAGGTTAATACTGCAATAAGCGGACTCGATTCAATGACACAGCAGAATTCCGGTCTGGTTGAAGAAATAGCCGGAGCCAGTGAAGAAATGGCTTCTCAGTCAAAGGAGCTTTCAGGAATGCTTGAAAGATTTAAGTTGTAAGTATTTTACAGCTTACCCGAAATAAACTGAACAGCAAGACTCGAAAAAGTCACAGCTGCCCATACTATAAGCCCGAGAATAACAGGCTTAATTCCGGTTTTAAACATACGGCGGAAGTCCGCATTAAGACCGATTGCAGAAAGCGCGAGTATGATTGCAATCTTACCGCATTCAGCAACGACATCAGCGGCCGCAACAGGAATTATTTCCATACTGCGAAGAGCCGACATCAAAAGAAACCCGAGAACAAACCATGGAAATATTTTAACAAAACTGTATCTTACAGTTTGAGATGATGAATCATGTTTTCGCTTCTGTCCGATATAAAACACAAGAGCATAAATAAGACAAATCGGAACAATAAGAAGCGTACGTGCAAGTTTTACAATAGTTGCATAATCGCCTGCTTCTTTACTGTATGAATAACCTGCCGCAACGACAGACGATGTATCATTTATTGCAGTTCCAGCCCATAAACCGAAACCTTCATTTGAAAATCCGAACATGTGACCCGCTGCCGGAAAAATAAATACAGCAGCTATGTTAAAAAGAAAAACTGTCGAAATTGAAAATGAAATATCATGTTCATCCGCGTCAATCACCGGTGAAAGCGCGGCAATGGCAGAGCCTCCGCATATCGCGGTTCCCGTTCCGATAAGTGATTTAAGCTTAAAAGGAATTTTCAGAAAATATCCGGCAACATAAGCCGTAACGAATGCCGCGCTTAGAGTAAATATCATCAGAAAGAAAGAAGATAAACCGGCCTCGGCGACCTGATTCATGCTGAGTCCGGCTCCAAGCAGAATAATCGACCATTGCAGAACCTTCTTTCCGGTAAAGCGAATACCCGAAACAGCTGATTCAGGTTTTCCCAAAGTGTTATTGATTACCATGCCGAGAACTATTCCGAAGACTGGTCCTCCGACAATAGGAAAAAACCTGCCGAGAATATAAGCAACAGCCGCTACCGCGGCTGACAATATTATTCCGTAAGAATTTTGCTTAATAAATTTCATCTATTCCATTCCATCAAATAAACATTTTTCTTTTAATTAAATCTGTTTTTCAGCTTATCACAGCTGAGTCATTAGGTACATAACTCTACTCGCCTTCTCCTTAGGCATAAGCGAAATGAGATATGAAGTCACACTCATCGCTCCGGCATCAAGCGCGTTCTGGTCAATCTGTCGGAGAACATCTATAATAAGAGGATCATCCCAGTTAATCATAATCGCAACAGCTTCCTTCGGAGGCATACTCTCAATCTTCTGCGCTAAATCAACGATATTCTTTTTATATCCGCTGTATTTGTTTTTTTCGTTTTCGAGCTTCTTACGTTCAAGTTCGATCCCAGCGCGCATTTCCTGAATCTTATCCTTGTCTGCGTTTGAACTCTTTTCCTGCTCAAGAAGAAGCGCTTCACGTCTGTCAAGGTCTTCAGTTCTCTCCTTCAGCTGCTCTTTATTTTTCTCAAGCTCTTCAAGTTTCATAAGCGAAGGCTCGTCGTCATCGGCATAAAGAACAGAAGCTTCATCCTTGCTGAACATCGAAGCCGTCTTGGTTAAATTTATAAGCCCCATGTAATCCAGCCACAAAACCCCGACACCGAGAAGAAAAACTATTATTAGAAACAAAAATATTATTTTAGACTTTTCAGATACCTGCATTGCTTACTCCTCTTCAACCGATTCCTGTTCTTTTCTGTACGAATCAAGAACGCGCTTCACATATTCGGCGGTTTCTTTTATCGGCGGAACTCCGTTATAGCTGTCAACCAGCTTCGGTCCCGCGTTATAAGCAGCAAGCGCCTTTTTATAATCCCACTGATACTTATTCAAAAGACCTTTCAGATATTTGACTCCGCCTTCAATGTTCTCTTCAGCAGAAAATGAATCGTTGACTCCAAGCTCTTTTGCCGTTTCAGGCATAAGCTGCATGAGACCCATCGCTCCTTTCGGACTGACTGCCATGGTATTGTAACTTGATTCATTTTCAACAACAGCTTTAACAAGCGACGGAGAAACTCCTTCCTTGATTGAAATCTTTTCTATCAGATTTTCAATATCGTCTTTGGACATATTTCCCTGCTGACTTGATGAAACACCTGTTCTGTCAGATAATATTTCGGAAAAGGTTCTTTTTAAATCGCCTTCACTTCCGTTAACTTCTGTATTCTGATTAGTTTTAGCGTTTTCATTCATCAGCCCGAAACGCTTTTTAATTTCACTTATTCTTTCCATGCATGAATAGACGCCTTCAGTCATAAACAGCCTCCCCTTCAGGAATATCTTCCTGATTCAAATATACTTTGCGCATATATACTTTCTGATTTATATCATCATATTCTTTTTCTTCAGCTTTCTTAAGCATGTTCTTCCATTCTTCGAATTTTCTTTCCTTGAACTTTTCAATCGTCTTTCTTTCTTTTACCGCTTCCGTAAGCCTAACTCTTACCGCATTCACAGCAGGCTCAAGCTTGTCAATTTCACTCTGCGCGGAAACAATCGCCTTCTCTGCAAAATCCCAATACTTATGAAAATTGAGAAGTTCAGCCGGATTAACCGTTTTCTTTTTCATTGCCTCGGAAAACACTCCGCGCTGCTCACCGATCTTTTGTCTAAGTTCATCCTGCCTGATTCTAAAAACATTCTGCTTCGTAACGATAACCGACAGCTCATGCTGAATGTCCTTTTCTTTCGCGATACGTGCATCAAGCAGTTTCTGAAGTCTGAACTTGAACTTTTTCATTCAATCATCCCGTCTTTCTCACTGCATGACTAGAGACATAATCCGTTTTCTTGGCATTAGAAACCGGCGGTGCAATGCATAAAGCTTCCATCCTTTGAACAGTATCCGGAAATTCTGTTTTATCAGTAAATGCCTGCTTCAAGAAACCATTCAGTTCATTTATCAGAGATATCGCCTTATCAGCTAACGGATTTGAACCGCGCACATAAGTTCCAAGCATTACCATGTCTTCTACATCGCGGTAAGCTGAAAGAAGTTCACGGAATCTCAGCGCAGCTGCCTGATGATTCGTTTCAACGACATCCTTCATACATCTTGATAGTGATGCAAGAACATCGATTGCAGGATAATGCCCCTTGTTTGCAATTGCTCTGTCGAGAATTATATGTCCGTCCAAAATACCGCGGACGGTATCAGCAATAATATCATTCATATCATCAGCTTCAATGAGAACAGTATAAAAACCAGTAATAGAACCAAGCTTTCCGTTACCGCTTCTTTCAAGGAGTTTAGGCAAAAGCTCTATTACACTTGGCGGATATCCCTTGCTCGCAGTAGGTTCTCCCGCTGCAAGACCGATCTCTCTTTGCGCCATCGCAAAACGCGTTACCGAGTCCATAAGAAGATTTACGCTCTTTCCCTGATCGCGGAAGTATTCAGCTATTGCATGGGCAAGATAAGCTCCGCGTACCCGAAGCATCGGAGGCTGATCACTTGTCGCTACTATAACGACGCTTTTTTTCATGCCTTCTTCGCCGAGCTCTTTTTCAACGAAGTCCTTGACCTCTCTGTTTCTTTCTCCGATTAAGGCGATTACGTTAATGTCGGCATCGGTGTATTTTGAAATCATCGCCATCAGAGTCGATTTACCGACACCTGAACCTGAAAATATACCGATTCGCTGACCACGTCCAATCGTCAATAATCCGTCAATCGCACGGACGCCTGTTGCAAGCGGTTTCTCAACAAGATTTCTTTCAAGCGGCGGAACCGGACGGCTCTTTATCGGATATCGCTTCTTTGAATAAATCATTCCCTTGCCGTCGATCGGATTTCCGATGCCGTCGATTACTCGGCCAATTAAATTCTCACCGACCATCGCGCCCATGGACGCTCCGAGAGAAATTACTTCGGCACCCGGAACAACACCGCTCATATCACCGATCGGAACGAGAACGGGTCTATTCTTCGCGCGGAAACCTATAACTTCAGCAAGGATATATTTATCTTTTTCTGTTCGTATTTTGCAGGTATCGCCGTATTTAACATTCGGGCCGACAGACTCAATGGTAAGACCGATAATTTTATCAACATAACCGATAAACTTTACAACTTCGGTTTCTTCGATTATGCTCATGTATTTTGAGAGAAAATCAATCCTCTCGTGAGGAAGAACATTAATCATGCTTCACCTATATTGTCGTCGTATTGCGTATCGCCTCTTCAATCGTATCAAGCTGAGTCGTAATTCTGGCATCGATTGAACCGACATCAGTTTCAATAATACAACCGCCGCGTTCAACACGAGAATCTTCGTATATGTTGACCTTCTTAAGAGATTCCATCATCTTTATAAGTTCATCTTTATGGGCAGTCGTCATATCAAGATCCGCAAAATTGACGCGGATATCGATTCTATCTCTGTCACGGACTCTCTTAAGTGATTCCTTAATATTATTGATTACAATTTCACGTCTTTCAACAATTTCATCCTTAATAACTTTGCGGGCAATCATCAGAATCATTTCAGTCATCATTTTTTCTGAAGATCTGATAATATCATCACGTATATCAACCGCAGTAGCGACAATAGTACCAAGTCTGTCTATCAGACGCATAACTTCCGCCTGCCCTTCTTTGTAACCTTCCTCGCGACCGGCTTCATATCCTTTCTTATAAGCTTCGTGCTCAATTTCCGAAACGCGGAGTTCAGCTTCTTTGATAAGCTTCTCGGCTTCAAACTTTCCGCGTTCTATTTCACGGTTTGATTCCTGATGGAATTTATCCATCTCGGCTTTAATCTGTTCACGTGCGTTCTGAAGCTCATTGAAGGCGGCATTCTTGCCTTCTTCTTCTATCTGTTTAGCTTTAGCGTATGCGTCTTCCTGAATTCTTCTTACATCTTCTTCTGTTTCGCGTCTATAGCGTTCAAGCTCCGCTTCCATCTCTTCAATGGACGGACCCTGATAAATATCTACAGGATTACCGTTTTCATCGACTTCAAATTCCTTGAAGTCATCATCGGTAACGACATTTTTCTGATACTTCGCTGGGAGCTCAATCTGTTTAGGAGCGCGGGCGACGTTCACTTCAAATGGTTTAAAAACAAGTTTAGCCAAGAATAACCTCCGCTATCATGTAACAAGCTCCTCTTCTCCGCCGCGTGCGATAACTATATCTCCGGATTCTTCCAGTTTTCTGATAATATTTACAACTTTCTGCTGAGATTCTTCTACGTCTCTCAAACGCAATGGACCCATAAAATCCATGTCCTCTCTGAGTAGCGAAGACGCACGCTTCGACATGTTCTTGAAAATCTTTTCCTGAACTTCCGGCTCAACTCCTTTAAGAGCTTTAGCAAGGTCATTCGTATCAACTTCACGGAGAACTTTCTGAATTGCCCGGTCGTCGAGAAGTACGATATCTTCAAAGATAAACATTCTCTTCTTGATTTCTTCTGCAAGCTCGGGATCATCTTCTTCGAGAGCCTCGATGATGATTTTCTCAGTTCCGCGGTCTACATTATTGAGAACTTCAACAATGGCATCAACACCTCCGGCAGAGGTATAATCTTCACTCGCAAGTGTCGAAAGTTTTCGTTCAAGAACTCGCTCTACTTCACGAAGAACATCCGGAGAAGTTCTATCCATCGTCGCTATTCGCTTTGCAACATCCGCCTGAATTTCGTGACGCAGTGAAGAAAGAATCTGCGCCGCCTTCTGCGGTTCGAGATATGAAAGAATAAGCGCAATCGTCTGAGGATGCTCACTCTGAATAAAGTTCAAAAGATGGGCGGGGTCAGTCCTTCTTACAAAATCGAACGGACGAACCTGAAGCGATGACGTTAATCGGTTTACAATATCAATCGCTTTCTGAGTTCCTAGAGCGCGCTCCAGGACTTCACGCGCGTAATCGATACCGCCGTTTGAAATGAATTCCTGAGCCATCATCAGCTCCTGGAATTCCATCAAAACCTTGTCTTTGTCAGCAGGGTCGACTTTGTCTATACGGGCAATTTCGAAGGTAAGCGTTTCAATCTCATCTTCGCGGAGATGCTTGAATATCTCGGATGAAATTTCCGAACCAAGCGTCACCAGAAAAACTGCCGCTTTCTGGCGCCCCGTGAGCTGTGATTTTTTTGACTGAAGCATTTAAAAAACGATTCCTCCGGATTAATAAACCGATAACACCCTATGGGCATTATCGGCAGAAAAAAACAAAACTATAATTATTCTTCGGCAAGCCATGTTCGAAGAAGCTGGGCAACATCATTCGGCCGTTCCTTCGCAAGACGGATTGCGTTTTCCTGAAGTTCAAGACGTGCTTTTTCTTCAAGAGAAAGTTCAACATCAACGCCGTCCTCTTCTGCAGCACGAAGCGCCGCTTCACGCATTCTCTGCTGTTCAAGCGCAAGCTGTTCTTCGCGGATTCTTCTTCTGCGCGCCATTTCCTTCTTGATTGCCGTAAAGAGAATGAAACCGAGAAACAGAGCGAATATTCCGATCAGAACCGCAAGAAGAAGGCGTTTGAACTGTTCTTTTCTTTCATATTCATCTCTAAGCGCTTCCCATTGCTTCGATCTGTCGAACATGATATTTTTTACAGAAACCATGTCTCCGCGCGCTCTGTTGAAACCTACCGCGCTTTTTATCAGGTCTTCCGCCTGTTTGAGTTCTTCCGGTGTTAACGGAGTCTGAACCGGTTTCTTTGCCGGATCAAGATCATATGATCCATCAGGATTTTTAGGGAGATCCTGAACACCGTCAATGGCGATTGAAACTGAAACCTTCGCAACCTCATACGGCTGGCGCTGAATAGTTTTATCAGACTGACCCACAGCAAGATTTTCAATATTTTCCTGCTTATCGTATTTTGCAAACTGGTCATCAGCGGCTTTATATCCCGGAGGACGGTTACTATCGGTGCCTGCCGGCCCCTGAGGATTCCAGCCATGACCCTGAAAATTCTCAGTGGTATTTTTTCTGGAAATCGGAGTCGATTCCTTTACTTCAAGTTCCGAATAAGGCGTATCCGGATTATCCTGACGGAGAACGAACGGAAGGTATTCTTTTCTCTGTTCGTTCACCTTGTCCCAGTTATATTCAAGATTAAGTCTTACAACCTGAATTCTATCTTCAGAAAAAATACGTTTCAGACCTTCCTGAATGTCACGAAGCATCTTTACGCGCTCTTTCTCTTCGAGCTTCTTTCTCTGTTCAAGAAGAGATATTTCCAGCTTTGCGGCATCTCCGTCATCGTCAAAATCAGAAATAATGCTTCCGTTTTCATCTGTTACAACAACATCTTCCGGCTTAAGCTTAGGACCTACTCCTCTTGATACGAGTGTGACGATACCTTTAACTTCTTTTCTGGTCAGCTTCTCGTAACCGGCCGAAAGATAGACTGTAACAGCTGCTGTATATTTTGCCGTCTCATTTGAATAAAGCGATTCATCGCTCATAGCAACCTGAACATCGGCTTTTTCAATATTCTTCAACGACTCAAGGTGACGCTTAAGCTCACCTGTAAGTGCGCGCATATACTTTACGTCGATTTCACGGTCAGTCTCTGTCCATTTGCTCATATCAAAGAGCTGCCATCCCGGAACGCCTTTCGGAATCAAATCTTCCTGCGCAAGACGCGTGAGGATAATGTCGCGCTCCTGAGGACTTACCAAAATACCGGTTGTCCCGGTTGTGCTGTATTTATAGCCCATCTCTTCAAGCTTCTTGCTGACTTCACCGAATTCCTTCGACTCGAGCTGCGCAAAAAGAACAACTTTCTGTTCGGATCCCGAAACAGAAATCATTATTCCGAAAGCGACAAATAATGCCAGAACAACTCCGGCAACAATCGCCTTCTTGGCTGTAGAAAGCTTTAAAAAGGCTTCCTTCGCCTGAAGAGCAAGCTTTTTCAGTAATTCCATATTCCCTCCGGGAAGAGAAAGTATTATGTCTCATTAAATTTAAGCAGAATCAAATCAAATTTCAATTATCGACAAAGAGACATAATACATTATAAAAATTAATTAATATTTTTGCAAGAACAATTCAGCAATAAGAAAAGAAATGTTATTCTGCGACAATTCCGTACTTTTTAATCTTGGAAAGAAATGAATTTTTAGGCACTTTAAGTTTTTTCGCGGCCGCATCAGCGTCTTTCGCGCACTCATCGAGCGTTTTGACGATAACCGACCTTTCAGCATTCTCAAGAATTGAAATAAGCGAATCACCATTCATTGAAAAAGCTGATTCTTTAACCGACTCATTAATATCCCGGCCGAAATAATAAAGGTATCCGTTGACATTATCGCGTGAATCCTTCATGGGGATTTTTTCGTAATACCAGCCTATATCTTTTGAATGAAAATAAATCTCACCGCTGCCTTCTCTATGCAGAAAATCATTGCGCGATTTATCGGACAAAACAGTTTCAACATGTTTTGCATCGACTTCGGCTTTTCCGGTTTTCGAGAGATACATGTCTTCAAAATGAAGATTATAAAAAACCGTTTTACCTTTTTCATTCACGGCATAAAGCGGACGCGGTATATGCTCGAGAACATGATATACCATCCACTGAATTTTCTGCTCTTCAACCTGAGAATCAACTTCGGATTCAATTGTTTCTGCAGTGAGACTTTCGTTTTCGCAAGCCGATAACAGCTGAAGTCTTGACCATGAACCCTGAATTTCACCGAAAAGATTTATTACAGTAAATTCGCGGTTTTCAGTGACTAACGGAATCAGTTCATCAAATGAAAACTTACGGGCGATTTTTGAAATAAATTTATCTATGCTTACAGAAGAAAAACGGGCAATGTCGCTCATCTCCGCAGTAATTGCTTCTTTAGTAATTATTCCAAGAAGTATATTTCTCCGGGAAATAACAGGTATAATAGAAGTATTGAACTGAAAGAAAATCCGCATAACGTCAGCAGGATTTTTTCTATTCGGATCAAAAGGATTCTCTTCGTACTCCTTAAGAAGCTCTTTCATTTCGTTCTGATCAATACCCTTCTGAGTCATTTATTTCAGACCAACCACATCTTCTATAGAATATAATCCGGCATTTTTTCCTGCAATATATTCAGCCGCTCTTACCGCTCCCATAGCAAAATTATCACGGCTCGTAGCCCTGTGAGAAAGTTCGATACGCTCGCCCATTCCCACGAAATAAACTGTATGCTCTCCGACAATATCTCCGCCGCGCAGAACCTGCATCCCTATTTCATCAGGATTCCTTTCACCGATTATGCCTTCTCTCGAACAAGCCTGTTTAGCATTCGCATGATGAGGTGAATTTTTTTTCACGATATCCAACAGATGAAGAGCTGTTCCTGACGGAGCGTCCTTTTTAAACTTGTGGTGAGATTCCGAAATTTCAACATCATAACCGTCCGGTAAAATCTGAGCCGCCTTTTCAAGAATTTTAAAAAGAAGATTTACTCCGACGCTCATATTAGGCGTAAATAGAACAGGAATCCGTTTTGCGCTTTCAAATATCAGTTTCTTCTCCGCGTCATCAAATCCGGTTGAGCCGATTACAATCGGAGTCAAAGTCGATACAGCAGCTTCGAGAAGAATCATGGTAGCAGAAGGCGAGGTAAAATCTATGACGGCATCAGCACCTTTTAATTTATCAGCACTTATCTCTGAAACATGATTATTTACACCATTCAGCCCGATTAGAAGCCCTGCATCATTTCCGATAAACGGGGATGCCGGAGACTCAAACCCTGCATGAAGAGAATGCCCTCTTTGATGAATTATTCTGTAAATGGTTGTACCCATTCTGCCCGAAATTCCCGATATGGCAAAATTCATATTTTTTCACCGCTTTTTTCAAAAAGTTTAATTATATCAGCAAGTTTTTCAGCCGGAAGTTCAGTCAAAGGAAGCCTGACATCGGGCGAACACCAGCCGGCTTTAGCCATTACAGCTTTTATCGGAATAGGATTTGTTTCAACGAACATGGATCTTGCAAGCGGCAGAAGCTTGTAAAACAGAGCTCTAGCTTCCGAATGTTTTTCATCCTCGAAAAGCCTCACGACTTCAACAACAAGAGACGGAAGAATATTAGACAAAACAGAAACAACACCCTTTCCGCCCACAGAAAGAAGAGGCAGAAGAAGAGAATCGTCACCTGAAAGAACATCTATCTTATCGCCGCAAATCTCAATGAGACGCATCATCTGAGTAATATCACCGCTTGCTTCTTTGACGCCGCAAAGATTTTTTGCGCGTGAAGATAATTCAAGAACCGATTCAGGCAAAAAATTAACAACAGTTCTTCCCGGAATATTGTACAAAACGACAGGAACATCAACCGAATTTGAAATCGCGGCGAAATGCTCAATCATCCCTTTCTGCGAAGGCTTATTATAGTAAGGATTAACAAGTAAAACAGAGTCCGCACCCGCCTTCTGAGCCCTCTCGGAAAGATGAATAGCTTCAGAAGTAGAATTGGAACCGGTTCCGGCCATAAGATGAATTCGACCTTTAATTATTTCAGCAGTTTTTTTTATGATCTCAATATGTTCGTCATGAGGAATCGTGGGAGACTCACCGGTTGTTCCCATGGAAACAATACCTGCAACACCGGATTGAACCTGAAACTCAATAATGCGTTCAAGAGAAGCATAATCAATTTTGCCATCCTTAAACGGGGTAATTAATGCTGTATAAACACCGGAAAACATGAAACCTCTCTATTATTTTGTTTTGGAATCTTTGACTGAAGATTTATCAGGTTCAACGACATTATAAAGACGTTTTTCAAGCTTTTCTAAAGAAAACTGATAATTCTCATAATCATAAAAATTCTGTTCTTTCTCGTTCAGATCTTCTCCCTGATAGTTTTCGTTTACATATCGAGTCTTATCGTTTTTATCAACTTTCATTTTAGAGCCGTATTGAAGCTTTTTCTTTTTCTCCGTTCCGTCTATCGGAAAATCTTCCTGAAACAAATAAAGAAGCAGGAAACGTTTCGATTCAAGTAGAGGCTCATTCGCGGAATAAGCATAGAATTTAACATACTCATTAGTTGTTTTTGAAATTAATTTTACGCGGGTACCTTTGCTCAAAGAATTACCCATATTATCCGTTAAATTTGTTTTAAGAATATATGTTCCTTCTTCATATTTTTTGATAGTGTCAACTTCTTCGTCTTTAATCAGCGTAACGCATGAAGAAAGAGAAATCAGTGAAAACAAAAACACAAGCAGATATCTGTTCATTCTTTAATCCTTTTCTGCAAAAAAAACCCGAAAGACTAAAGTGTCAAGAATATATTCTAAGTGAAACCAATGTAAAAAAGCATTTTTTGCCTTGACGCTTAAACTCTCTTTAAGACGATGCTTTTTTGGCGGCTTTTTTGCCGCATTTATTAGCTAATTCGCAGCGCAAGGTAAACCTTCTGCTGCATGGAGGAAATATGGGAGCAAAACTTAAAGCCGGTATAATCGGCGCGACTGGAATGGTCGGACAAAGATTTATCACATTGCTCGACAATCATCCTGACTTTGAAGTCACGGCGCTTGCGGCAAGTTCAAAATCCGCTGGTAAAAAATATTCTGATGCGGTTTCCGGAAGATGGGCAATGAAGACAACCATCCCTTCTTATGCAAAAGACATGACAATAATGGATGCAGCCGATATCAATGCAGTTGCCGCAAAAGTCGATTTTGTTTTTTGCGCAGTCGATATGCCGAAAGATGAGACATTGAAGCTCGAAGAAGCTTATGCAAAAACCGAAACTCCGGTTGTTTCAAATAATTCTGCAGCAAGAATGATTGATGATGTTCCGATGATTCTGCCTGAAGTGAACAACGCTCACATCGCAGTCATTGAAGCGCAGAAAAAACGTCTTGGCACAAAAAAAGGATTTATTGCAGTAAAACCGAATTGCTCGATTCAGAGCTATGTTCCGGCACTTTCTCCGCTTTCAGAATTCGGAGTAAAGGAAATTGCCGTCTGTACTTATCAGGCAATTTCAGGTGCAGGGAAAACTTTTGAAACATGGCCTGAAATGATAGATAATCTTATTCCTTTTATTAAAGGCGAAGAGGAAAAGAGCGAAAAAGAACCATTGAAAGTATGGGGAAAAATCGAAAACGGCAAAATCGTTAATGCGAAATCACCTGCTATTACCGCTCAATGCATACGTGTCCCGGCATCAGACGGACACATGGCGGCTGTTTTCGTAAAATTTGACAAAAAACCTTCAATCGATCAAATTATTTCGATTTGGAAAAACTTCAAAGGCAGACCGCAGGAACTCAAACTTCACAGCGCACCTGAACAGTTTATCACTTACTTCGAGGAAGATAATCGCCCTCAGACAAAACTGGACAGAGATCTTTATAATGGAATGGGGATCTCAGTAGGAAGACTAAGGGAAGACAGTGTATATGATTACAAATTCGTATGCCTCTCTCACAATACACTAAGAGGAGCCGCCGGTGGAGCAGTTCTTATTGCTGAACTTCTAAAAGCGGAAGGCTTCATAACTTCAAAATAATAATTAAAAAACCCGTCCTCTTTGGTCGGGTTTTTTAATACATAAACTTATAAAAAATATCAACAGCCAAAAACAACCATACAACAGCAATGACTGCATAAATCAGACGTGAACAAATTTTAGCGACAATTTTCATTCCTGTAAAACAATCTTTCCACGGGGAATATTAAAAACAAAGCTCAATTCGCCTCTTTGCACCTCAAGTACAACGGTTTCTCCAACCTTACCGCGAAGAAGCTCATTTACAATATAGTCGCACTCCAAACCATTTAACTCTTTGCCGTCAACGGACTTAATCACATCGCCGTCAAGTAATCCTGCACTTTCTCCGGCTCCGCCTTCAAAAACGCTGACAATGACAAAAGGATTTTCATTAGATACAATTTTTGATCCGGCAGGAACCTGAATTCCAAGTCCGCCGAATTCCTGCTTAAAGCATGAGGAAACCAAAAGCGGAATTAAAATAAAAACAGCAGATAGAAGAAACCGCATCAGCCTCTCCCTTTGCTTTTAAATTCATTGATCATGTCCACCATAATAGCAACATGATCAGCAAGAAGTTTAACTGCCAGATCGGGCTGATTCGATTGAGTAAGAACAGAATACAAATCTGCAACAGACTTTCTTACAAGCTTATCACGTTCGATTATCGCAGATGAAGGATCGGGATTTCTGGTTTTTCCGCGACCCAATATATCATTGAGCATTTTTTTATGAAAATCGTTCATTTTTAACGGAAAAACAGAAAAAACCTATTTTTCCACTGACTCCTTTGGAAGAACATCGGTTTCAGCCTTAACTTCAGGCTTAACCTCATCTTTCTTAACTTCCGCGCTATTCTTATCTTTTTTGGCTATATCGTCAACTATTTTTGCTTTTTTATAAAAGCCTTCAAGATATGAGTCTTTTGAATATCTTGAATTGTTATCCAGGTGATGTACCATTATTTTTTCATAATCGTAATCGGCTTTTTCTTTTCCTTCTGAAGTTTTTTCGACTTCAAGAGTCGCATTTATCAGTTTAAAATTCATATCATCAACATATTTTCTTATAATATCTTCCGCTTTCGCAAACTCGCCATTACGGATATATTCTGCAGTCATCTTCTCGTCTTTAAATCTAACACGTCTCTCAGTTCGAAGTTCTCCCATATATTTTTCCGTTGCAGGATCCATGGTTTTTTTCGAATCTTCAAATTCTTTTTTCTTTGACGCTGTTTTCTGGACATATTCCTTGTCATAAGAATCAAAATCCCGGTTAAGCTCTTCAACAATTTCGGAATCCTGCTTTTTCAGAAATCTTTCATAAAAAGGATTATTTTTTTCTCTCTCTGCCTCAATCATATGGGAGAAAATGTATTTTTTTGATTCTACATCCTGAGCCTCAAATAATGCAAGAAGAGCATATCTCATTGAGCGGCGGGCATATTTAATTGCCTCTATGTACTGACTGATTTTATATGAACGCAGTCTGGGATGAGAAGCATCAGCGGAACGTTTTATCGTAGCACATTGCGCCCTGTCTCTATACCCAAGAGAAAGATAAAGTCTGGCCAGTGAATTTTTCGACTTGATTACAAAAGGAGCCATTCTATCAAGTAAATCCTTTGAATCTTCAAGATAATAATCCGATAGAATTTTTTCGTAAAGAATTACGCTCATTTTTTGAGCTTCAAATATTTTCCGAAATGCTCTTTTATAGTCGGACTGCAGAAATGCCACTTCTGCATTAAAATGTGCTGAATAAATATTAAAAAAATCTTCGCTTTCTTTAGAACCGAAATTAGATACAGGAAGATCTATAAACTCAATATATTCCTTATTATCTTTAACAACCCTTTCGGTATTTGTCTGATCCGAAAAAGCAAAAATGTTAAGAGAGATAAATATCCCAAGAACAACTATTTTGCGCACAAAAATCCTCCTGAATCATTATACCTTTTGATTATCGGCACAAATAAAGCAAAAAAGAAAGAAATTAAAATCCGATTTCTGAATCTTATCAATTTCACATCTTTTAATTTTGCAAACCAAAATCTGTAATCTTGAAATTTTTATATTGACATAAGGTCTTTTTGATTTCATCATTATTCGGCTAAAAAAAACAGAATGGCGGTTCTATGGGTGAAGAATTATTGTCCTCTTTTCCTGATTCTGGCAATTCCGATGAAATGAATTTTTTCGTCAAAGGACGTTTTAAAGCAGGAACTCAGAATCTTTTCGGAATTCTTTCTATACAATTTGATCAGAACGGGGATATTCTGAACAATAATATAGTAATTACGTCTTTTTCTGATATTTACAATATCAGTACTGATGATTCATGGAAAAAATTCGAAGATACAATTACCCAATACAAATGGAAAGGAACTTATAATACAAGCCTTACGAATTCACTCCAGGCTCAGCTTGAAAAATTAAAACAGGATACAAGTTATAACGAACAGCTTTTCAGTTTTGTTTCGGTTGCCGACGATTCGGGTGTAAATGTTTCTGTATATGACCTTCTAAACAGAATACTCCACGACAAACAGCTTCTTCTGGATACCAGGATTGAAAAAGTTTCCAGAGATATAGTCATTGAAACTAAAATGAAAAAAAATACCGAAGAAGCCGAAAACAAGGCAGAAACGGCAAGAACAGCCTCCTTTGCATATGGAAAAGATGCTCAAGTCATATCCGCATCCCCTATTCTCTCACCTGTAAAAGGAAAACCTATTTACGAACTTAGAATCGGCGACAGAATTATGATTAAGCCGGATGCGGCAAACCAGACTGCACAGCATTTTATCGAATTATATCATTTACGGCTCGACAACAGGGTTAAACCTGTTCCCGGCGAAATAGTAGACATAAAAGCCGACAGTAAAACTTCTCCGATAGAAATTATCTGCCGCATCAATCAAAACTATTATGCTAAATGCTTTGAAGATGAAAGACAGGTAAAACTGCGGATTTATGATCCGAGAATAGACGGAATATATAATTTCGATCCGTTAAGCCAGCAACAGCGCCGGAAAGATAATGCTTCATCCGCAGGAGCTGATTCATCAATATCTCCTACTGCAATAGCCCTCATCGGTGCGGCTTTTTTTATAGTTCTCGTATTGGTAATACTAATTTATTTAATGCTTTAATCAGGAAGAAAAACATGAACCAGGATAAAGAATACATTTTAAAAATTGCCCGCGACAAAAACGTTCGTTTTGTCAGACTTTGGTTTTCAGACATACTCGGCAATTTAAAAAGTTTTGCCATCAACATAGATGAACTTGAGGATGCACTTACCGAAGGCGTTCGTTTTGACGGATCAACTCTTTCCGGAGTAACTAGAACTGAAGAACATGAACTTCTTGCCATTCCCGATCCAGAAACTTTCCAGATTCTGCCATGGCGTCCAAAAGAAGATTCAGTCGCAAGAATGTTCTGCGACATTTACAAAACAGACATGACGCCTTACGAAGGTGATTCACGCTTCGTTCTAAAACGGGCTCTCAAAAAAGCTGCGGATAAAGGCTATATTTTTTACACCGGACCGGAAATAGAATTTTTCTTTCTCAAAAATTCAACAAGACCCGAATTTATAGACAGAGGCGGCTATTTTGACCTTACTCCGCTTGATACTGCAAGCGATTACCGCAGACAAACAGTTCTAACCCTTCAGCAGATGGGAATTGATATAATTTCATCACACCATGAAGGAGCCTACAGCCAGCACGAGATTGACCTTCGGCATACTGACGCACTCGCAACTGCTGACAATATTCTCACTTTCCGCATAGTCGCAAAAGAAATAGCACAAATGAACAACATCTTCGCTTCTTTTATGCCTAAGCCTTTTTCTGATCAAAACGGATCAGGACTTCACATTCACATGTCTCTTTTCAAAAATGACAAAAACATATTTTTTGACAAAAACAAAGACTATTTACTTTCGGACACAGCAAAACATTTCATAGCAGGTGTACTAAGGCATACTAACGAATTTTTCGCTGTCACAAACCAGTGGATAAATTCTTATAAAAGATTTCATGCAGAATTCGAAGCTCCGACTTTTGTTTCATGGGGTACGGGAAGTAATGCAATGCTTGTCAGGGTACCTGAATGCAGACATGACAAACCTAATTCAATGAGAATAGAAATACGCAA
>Ga0255347_1004090_pt1 | contig 18054 bp, 23 predicted proteins | sample wastewater_treat_2_FD_192479 | JGI IMG/M metagenome (GOLD analysis project Ga0255347, IMG submission 192479) | Wastewater microbial communities from Lulu Island WWTP, Vancouver, Canada - plant24 | ecosystem: Engineered > WWTP > Wastewater > Unclassified | place: Canada: Vancouver, British...
GTCCGGTGTTCGTCACGGTCAAGACCAGCGAACCCGTCATGCGGTCGCCGTCCTGAATGCCCGGACCGTCAACGGAGAGAATGGCGACGCGCCACTGCGAGAACCAACCTTGATTGGGAATCTCGATGCGGGCAGTGCCTTTGGCCCCGATCAATCCAGCAATCTGCGCATAGACCGCTCCCGGACACTCGATGGTTCCAGTTATGGAATCGCCGCTGATTATACGTGAAACGCCCTGAGTCGCCCATTTCTTTTGAGCGAGCAACTGTGTCGAATAAGCGGAGGCGGCAAGCGACGGAAGACCGATGTCCAAGAAATCGAACGTCATGGGATTGGTTATGCCGTCAACCGGAATGTCGAGGTTCAGTTTGAGGGTAGAACCGCCCGGTTCGTTCGTGTTGCGCACAGAAGAGCCGACACTCTTTCCGGTCATTTCTGCCCAGCCAGTGGGAAGTGAGGGGGTACTCATGGTTTATTTCTCCTTTACTACGAAAGTGGGATAAGCACGTTTCGCGGAAGCTTGGGAACCGGTTGAAAGAACCATCTTGCCTTGGGCATTTATGCAACGCCAAGAATCGAGATACGGATTGTAAACAATCGTACCTTCCGGTTTCTTAACACTGTTGGCGCGAAAATTCGCGTCTTTTTTGACCGCAACTTGCGGCTCAAACTTCACATTGTCAGACATAACAACCTCCATAGTGGAATCCATCTGTTGTCTTGATTGAATAATAGAACATGCGGTTTGTCATTTCAACAACGAAAACAACAAACACACTTCACATTTCTTCTATACCGGTCACAGTCGCGTAATCGGGGTCTTTCGCTGACATGGGTCTCCACATCACGCGCAAAGTGGTTTCATACAGTTCCATTCCTGCGGCAGTCCGCCCTGGCCTTCTCGGACGGCCAAGCATGACCACATGCAGTATGCGGTACCAAGTCTGGTCCTCTTCAACGAAGACAGGGACACTGCGCACTGAACAGAGAAAGTTGACGTGCTTTCTCAGAAGCGTCGTTACTGTGGCCGTGTCGCCCCCAGACGCAGAGAGTATCAGACGGTCAATGTACCACGTCGGTCCGCTTGCGAGCGTCCTGACAGTGCCTCCGTCGCGTCCTTCGTCATCAGGGTCGTAATAGACCACGATGCTCTTTCCGTCCTTCTTGGACGGGTCAACAACAACATTGGCGAAAAGGTTTTCTCCGAACGTCCCGAAACCGTGCTTGGCTGCGAACTTTGCTGCCGTGAGCGCAAGGCTGGGCATCATTCTGTCTCCGGTTCTGATAAAGGGCATGTCTCACCGTTCCTTTCTTTCTAACACATCTTGTTCTAACGCATCTTGTTCTAACGCATCTTTGAGGATGCAACGTTCAATCCTGCCGTCACATGACGGGCGTAGATGTCCAGCAGGGAGTTAAGTGTAATCTGTTGCGCCTCGAAAGCAACCTCAATCCACCGCGCAGTCTCTCGGCTATCCTTTTCCATGACCCCGTGCTTACGGTTGTATTCTTCACCGTGCGCGTGACTGCCGAAATAGACAATCTCGGCATAGGGGGCGTTGTAGGAAATCGAAACACCGTAACGTTCTGTGTCAGGAAAAGCTGTGTTATCAATCATATCAATCATGCCGCCGGAAGTCTGATCTACGTTCGTGGTTGCGCTGGAATACAAAAGGCCTGTGTCCTTGGGCACATAGGGTTCTACGATGTCGAGCAACTTCCGTCCGACTGTTCCGCTGGCATTCACGATTGCCTTCTTGATCGCCTGCGGATATTTCAAGGTGAGGTTTGTCATAACCACCAACGTGTCAAAGTCGATCTTCATCGGCATACCCATAGCAAACAACACACCCCTTCCGCCCACAACAGGTTTAGGGGCGTCAACGGTTTGACTTACTGCGTACATGCTTCCTTTCCCCCCAAACCATTTTGTCGGGGTCATCTTTCCAGAGATGTTTTCAAGTGTGAGCCTGCCGGAGACAGGCTTCAACATCTTCTTTATGATGGGGTACGGCTTGCCTTTGGAGTGGCGCATAGGTGGATACATCATGCTGCGAGGTATATTTCTGACACCTTTACTTCTGGATTCGGCGAATGAAGAACCGCTCCTCTTGGAAAGTATCTGGCGACCTGTGCCGTATGACTGCAAAGCGGTCATATTTCCGCGTGTCCCCTTGATGCCGGGTTTGCCCGCCAGCAACATCTTCAAAGGCACACGTCTGAAGCCACTTAATGCGGAAACACGCTTGGCGTATGCCTTCGCCTTAGCTGTCACACTTCTTCTTTTCATTGTTCGCAAAGCCGCGCTTCTGGCAACATCCCGCCGCCGCCTATTCTCTTTAGCCCTAGCTCTGGATTCGACACGTTTTCTTTCTCTTTCAGCCCGCAACGCTTCTCTTTGTTGCGCTCTTGCTTCTCTATTAGCTTGTGCTTTCTTCCTTGCTGCGACACGTTCTTTTGTGGCGTAAACGATTACCTTTGCACCTGTGTCTTTTTCAACCATTTCGTATTGACGAGGTGACGGTTTCTCGTGCTTGCCTCTTATACGTCTTCCAAACTTGTCTTGGGTTTTGTAAATAGACCGGGCTGTCGGAGACAAACGTCTGTCCGGCAGTTCTCCACGCAGAAGACCTTTGACATATGCTTCAGCTTGTTTTTTTGCAGGACCGACAATCTCATCCACGATCTTCTTTCGTGTCGAACTTGGCTTGACGAGATATTTACTTTGTTTTTTGCCTAACCCTTTTATACCTTTCAAAATTTGTTCGTTGAACTTCTCAGCATAAACCCTTGCGATTCTTTTTTGCAGACTTGCTTTGTCAGATACGGCTCGTGTTCTTTTAATCAACCTCTTCTCGGTTTCCCTGAGAGCGGCTATCCTTTGTTTCTCCGTCACATCTTTGATGGAATCGCTTCGTGGTTTGGCAGGACGGGCGGCGGCTTCGATGGAACGTTTGGCTTCCCTTATCGCCTCCGGCTTTTCCTTGGCGCGTGCGGACCTTTCCTTGAAATCTTTCCGTCTTGTTTCAGATTGCTTTTTACCCGCCTGCTTTCTCTCGACAGAATCTTTCGCGGGATTACTGAGTCCAGAGTTGTAATAGGAAAGGGTTATCATCTTGGCTTCTTGAATAGCCTCTAGTCCAGGATGTTTGTTTCCGCTCGCGTCAAAGGCAGTTGTTTTGTCAATCCACCAATTCGTTTGCGTCACTCTTGCTGCAATAACTTTGCCCGGAAACTTCTTAGCCGCCTCTTGGAATTTTTGAGGGTCAAAATCGAAAGTCCCCTTCTTCATCAAATAAGAAGATTCTATGACCACAAAATTCTCAGTTTGACTATAAATCATACCTTTTTGGGTTACATATTTATTTGAACGGGGCACAACGGTCTTAGTTGCGCGTGTCTGTTCAACAGGCGCATTTCTGTCTTTTCTTTGTATGACTCGTTTCTTTGCCATGATTGCACATACCGTTTACGCCGCCGTTCGTACAGACGTTAGGCCCAGCCTAAACCACACTGACAATGTAGGCACTGTTCTGTAAAGTTGTGGACTTGGAACCCAACATAGTCAGGACTGTGACGCTCTTTATGAGATGTGTGTCTTTCAATTCCGACGGCGAAACATCAAGCAGACCTTCCTCCGTCAGTTCTGCGAGGGTGTTCTTCCAGCTAACGTAGCCGTCAACCTCCGGTTCGCAGAGATAGAACAGGACGAGGTTGTCGCGTTTGTCGAAACGCGAAGCCACCATGTCAGATATGCCGCCGTCACCAAATGCCGCATTGCCGATATAGAAACCCTTGAACTCGACAGGAGCTTCATACTTCACTCCGGAGCCGGTTACGATTGGCTTCCAGTACAGGAGCTTCATTGTCGCAAAACGTTTAGCTATATTCCTCGCCATAAAGCACCTCCGTCGCTTTCACACCTGTCACTTCAAAAGAAATTCCTGCAACCGTTCAACTTCGTCAGGAAGAATCTGTTCCAACGTCTGCTCGACCCACTTGGAATCTTCACTGTCAGACCATCCTTCTATTTCCACGCCGTCAAAGGATTCGGCCTCGATAACCGAAACATCCTTCACGCGCCCGATCAGACCGAGGTTTTCGCCCAAAGCCAAAAGCCAATTTTCCGCTTCATTGCGCCCCATAGCCAACGGATGGAACATGTAACCGAGGCGTTCGATCATCTTGCGTGTGACAACAGGATAGAAGCCCTCGTCGTTGAACACACCAATCTTCATTGGTTCCAAAGAACTCGCCAGCCAATCCTTGATCTGCCCCCCTACACCATTTTCGTTCTTTGTTACGGGAAGATGTGTGCTGTCCAAGACGCAGAAGCTCTGCGCGTTGATTATGGGCACGACACGGTTTATCTTGCCACAGTACGGTGTACCGTCAAAGATGAAATAGCCTGCCGACAACCCCTTCTCACGAACAATGTCTATTATCTCTTTGTAGACCAGCAATGAAGGGTCTCGGCTGTCCAGCAAGAGAACGAACAAGCAGTCTGCGTAACAGCCGCAGGAATGCGCCGTGTGCAACAGGTTGGATGTCAGCAGGGGTGTTTTATAGGCGGGCAACAGAAACGCCACAGGATGCACGGTGGCGTTGTTTTCAGGGGTCTCTACAGTTTTGCCCGCATCGACCTTCTTGCCCGCATCGACTTTGTTTTCCATAACATCTCCTTTTAAGATTCGCTTGTAGGAGTTGTCAGGATGCCGGAGCCTAGACTGGTGAGGCGTACGATGACGGGACGTTTGCCGTCAGACAGGTCTTTGAGCACACCTGTAGGGTCTAGGGCGATTGCGGACTGCCCGTACCGTGTGTTCTGAAAGCCAAGTCCCAGTTTGCCGAAATAGGACGCGCTCATAGGCCCTATAGCTTCGCGCTGAATCGAAGGATAGGCGAGAACCGCGAAATGCGCGGCCAGATACTTTTCTATCTCCGTCAGGAGAAGAAGCGGGACTCCGTAACCGTCGAGCAAAGAACACACGGTGACGTGCGCGGTGTTGATGTACGATGTCGTCTCGTCTTCAGCCGTGTCTTCGTCTATCTCTTTACAGGCAAACAAAAGACTTTCGCGTGTCACCAACGGTTCTTCTATGTTCAGAACCTTTTTTGACTCTGAAAACTCGTATGTCATGGAGTCCCGCCCTCTCTGTTTTTAACCTACTCGGTGTCATCCGTTCATTCGACTTCGAGAGCCGCGTCAGCCTTCTTTGCACGACCGCCCTTGTTGGCCTTTTCGACCTTCTCAGGCTTCACATCATCGATCTTTTCCACGCTCGGGGGCAAACCGCCCTGAACAGCATCAGGATTGACTTTGGGTGAAATATCAATCGGAAGAACGTGTTCAAAGAAACGGTCAAAATCCTCCCTCTTCGGAAATGCCGGATTCTTTACTTCAAATGTGTTTCCAACACGAAGATTTTTCCCACCTATGATGTGATGACCGTTTTTCACTCGATATTGAGCCATGATACAACTCTCTTTCTGTTTTTTTTTTTGTTTATGAAAAAAGCCGCCCGTCCGTTTCAGTTCGGACGGACGGCTTATTCGTTTGAATCAACCGAACATTTTACCCGGCAGGCGCGGCAAGCTTCACGATGCCGTAGGTGCCAGCCGCGTTCTTCTTGAACAGCGGGCACACGCCTTCGGCGACACGATGCTTGGTGGAGATCATCCCCTTCAGGTCGATGGTGAACGACTGCATAGGCAGGTAGTTCAACACGCGGAACCATTTCGGGTTGAGGGAGGTCACATAAGCCTCGCCAGCTGTGGGCGTTCCACCACCCTTGGTCTGGTCCATTTCAGGAACCAATTTGACCTGCGTGATGTCAAGAACGTTCGGGATTTCGGCGTTGGGTTTCTCCAACAGTTTCATCCAGAGGCTCTTTTCGTCACCGTTCAAACTGGTAGAGTAAGTCTCTGCCAGACGGAAACGGAAAGACTCCGGAAGAATCAGCGCATACGGACCGGCGACCTTGTTCTGGTTCAACAGAGTAACCATCGAAAGGATGTCGGCGTAAATCTGCTTGGCCGTAACATCGCTGGACAACCATCCGCCGGTTCCGACAGTTCCGGCCTGCGCGACCGTCAGGGTAGTCGGCACATCGCGGAAACCGCGAACCGTCACACCCTTGTAAGTCAGACCGCCCCAGCCGTTGACGTTGCGCAGGTCGAGACCTGTGGCAACCGCTTCAGCCGCGAAACGAGCTTTCTCCGCGTTCACGTTGTAACCAGCCGCCGTCGATGCGGAAGGATCGCGCCGGATGTTGGACAGCCAATCGGCGAACTCCAGAGGAAGCGGAACGCCGTCCTCAGCAATCGACACAGTGGTGGCAGGAGAATCATCTTCCAAGTCCATCGTTGAACGGGAAGAGGTCTGACCCGTCAGCGTATTGTACCAATACGTCTTGTGGTTCATGCCGTCGAACGTCTCCACACACTGCTTCAGACTGCGGAGCCATGTGGTGAAGCGGTTGGGGTTGTTGCGCTCGTCATTAACGACCCTATCGACCAGCTTGTATTCCTGCAAGGTCAAAGCCGATTGCGCGTCAAGACCAGACATGGAAACAACGCGGTCTTCATAGATCGGTTTTCCGTCAGAGTCGAACTGACCCGTCGCCACCGTGACATACAGATTGCCGTCCTCTTTCGAGAAGTAACGGAAACCGAGGTCGCGGTTCAGGGTGACATTGTTTAGATTGCTCATAATTTGCATTTCCTTTCTTGCACTCGGCGTTCGTTACAGAACACGGACGAGGATTCGAAGCTGGTCTCCGGTTGATTCTGCGGTTGCGGTTTCAATCGCCGTGAACATCGGAACTTCAGTGGAGGTGACCTTTTTGACCTTGCCGTTCGCTTCCGTATAAAGCTTGTCGCCTGAGGCGATAACTTCGGCGGCTGCGAGATGCACGGTGCATTCCTCACCGGACTTCAGCACATGCGCACGGACATGGCTGTTGATGGGGAACTCCGTCGTGATCGCTTGGAGCACGAGGTCTTCCTGTTCCATAACGATCAGGACTCCAAGGTTGTTTTCCTTCGTGTTAGGAGTGAAAACAGCATTGGGGTAATCAGGCTGGGCGTGGGTGGTGGAACCACCGCCGAACGCGCCGACTGCTGTAACAAGGATACCCGGCTTAGCGGCGGTATCCAGTTTGCCGTCCAGACAACGGATTTCGCCGAGGGGGACGGGAACGACACTGTTGAAACGACTCATTTGTTTGTTCCTTTCTTACTTTCTTGGTCTCTCAAACCACCAAGATCAACCATGCAGGTTAATCCAGCGGGGGCGGAAGGGACCCGTTCCCCTTCGCCACCGAGGCAGGGAGGGCGATCAACGAAGAATCCGTTTTGGGGGCAACGGTTTCTTTCTGCGGTTCAACCGCAAGCTTGGCCATCTTGGCCAACGTCTTCATCGGGAAGCTGTCAAGCTCCTCGTCAGTGAAAGAGTTGGTCTTCACGGCTTTAATTGCCGCGATATACTTGTTCTTGGTCTCCGCATAGTTCTCTGCGGCGAAAAGTATCATGTCCTCGGTCATGCCAGAAGGCAGGACAGTCTTCACAACGGCATTCGGCTCGGCAGTCGGCACCTTGGGGGCTTCCTGTCCGGCATTCGGCTCGGCAGTCGGCACCTTGGGGGCTTCCTGTCCGGCATTCGGCTCGGCAATCGGCACCTTCGGGGCTTCCTGTCCGGCATTCGGCTCGGCAATCGGCACCTTCGGGGCTTCCTGTCCGGCATTCGGGTCGGCTTGCTTACTCATATCGTTCTCCTTTTGGGTTTCTTTACGTGCTGATTCCCAATTCACATTTACGATGTTAAGCGGATCGTTCTCGTAATTCAACAACGAAAAAGAACCGTCTTTGTGGGCAAGCCGTATGTTGTCACGTTCAACCTCCACGGCTTGTATATCGTCGAAGTGCTCTGCGCACAACGACGCGATATAACTTTTGAGTTCCGTCTGCGCGGCGAAACGCTCCAACTCGGTCTTTCCGGCTGTGTAACCCGGTTTGTCAGATGAAGAATCAGAGTACAGAGAAGTGTAGGAACCTCCGCTCTTGTATTCTTCAGTCAAATATGAGATCAAATCGCTTGGTGGATTGTCAATTTCATCAGCTAATTTGTTCTTCACGGCCTCTTTGGCGGAAAACCACTTCATGCGGCCTGCCGCGAACCACTCGGGTTCAGCCTTGGCACCGCGAGCCTCGACCGCCGAAACGATGTCGTCTTCCATCTTGCCGAGAAGGTCAGCGGCATCTTTCAACTGATCCTTGCTTCCACACGTACAAACCCAAGGCGCGTGGAACATCAGCTTGGCGTTGTTCGACATGACGACCTTCGCGCCCTTCACGCCGCTTGTGATATACGAGGCGATGCTCGCTGCCAAAGCTGAAACGTAGAATGTGACTGCACGTCCCTGCGCAACAGCCGCGTTCAGGGCATTAACAATCTCAAAGCCAGCAAATACGCTGCCACCTTGCGAATTGACGTAAATGTCGATGTCGCCAGAATCGCCGATTTGCGAAAGAACAGTTTCTGAACCTGTATAACGCCCAAACCATCCATTGTAGCTTTTGCCTGAAACAATTCCTCCAACTATGGCTATTCTTTTTCTTCCGTCATTCTTTTTCTTGCCAGCCATAAGACCCTCACTTTCTTTCAAACGACGCGACCTTACCAAAACTAATCGCTATCTTCAACAAGGCGTTGAAGACGAGCCGCTTTGTTTTCGAGTTCCGTCAACCTCTCCGACACTTCATTCTGATACTCTTCCAGATCGAAATTGTCTTTCTCCGTCGCTTTGTCGCCGCCGTCTTCCTTCTCCGTCGTTTCTTTAGCGGGCTGTGCGGCTGCCTTGCCGCCGTTGGTGCTGTCACGGACAGTTTTCCACTTCTTGATGTTGCTGACGTTGTCGAGTTCTTCTGCCTCGCTCTCACTGTAACCCGCGATGTTTATAAGATACTCGCGGAAAGGCATGACTTCAGACATACCTGAAGACATGTACTTAACTACGGCTTCTGTCATGTTTCGAGCAGACACAGCGCGTTCATTAAGAGCGATTGACTGTGTACGCGGCCAACTGACATTGAGTTCGTCACCTTTTGGTTCGGCCAAAACTCCGGCGTCGATGCACCGTTGCACCGCAGGGATCACGACCTTTGGTCCTATGAAGTTATCCCTACGGTTCATCACCCGTTCCATCCAGTTGATCGTGTCTTGTTGTGAAGCCAGTTTTGCGGCTTCCGCGCCCGTAAGGAACCGTCTCGGAACAGCTGTGGCGATTGAAATCATTGTTATCTGAAGTTCAAAATGCTCTTTGGGTGACACGATGGCAGGGTAAAGGAGTTTGGCTTTCGCGCCCTCGAACATCAAGGAACGGGCAAGTCCGTCAAAGTACTTCTTAACCTCTTCCTTCATTGCTTCACGCGACTCTTCTCCGAGTGTCGCATTTGGATCGGTTTCCACCGCCAAGCCGCTGAAGGCACCAAGCCAGTAAACCTCGGCTGACGCGCCGGAGAGCTTCACGATGTCCAACAGTTGATTGTAGCACTTCTGGATGCGCGAAACGCCGTAAGGAAGCCCGACGCTCTCTTTGAAATGGACGCAGCGGCTCGCGTGAATCAGCTTGCCTGGGGCGATATGATTGGCGAAGTTTAATTCTTGCGGATTCGTGAACGCGAGTGTCTTGTAAAGAACCGCGTCCCCGTAATTCGGGGAATCTTCGTTTTCTTCACGTTTATGTGCTTCAAACTGTCCGTTATGCAGCACCTTGACCCAAGAAATACGGCAGTTCGCGGTTTTCTTGACAGGTTCATCTAGCCTGCCGCCGTCCGCGAAACCGTAAACCAGAAGCGATTCACCGCCTATGCCGCCGAGCACGTCAAGCTGCTTGAGCGAGGTCAACAATGACTGCTTCAGGCCGTCCTGCCAAGGTATCTGCATGTTTAGCAGTGCGGTGACTGACTTAGAGAAGCGGGATTTGGGGCCGTTCTTGTCTGTGACCAAAGGCATTACGTTCCATGTGTAGTCAGGGAACGTTTCTATCACACGCGCAGCAACATTGTTGCGTGAGTACATGTCATAGTAATTACGAAAAGTTACCTTTTCAGGATAAAGACAGTTGCGGTAGAGGCGTTCTGTTGACAAGTCCAGAATGCCCAAACCACCGATTCCCCTTCGATCACGCAATATGGCGTAGGCTTTGGGTTCGTACGTTAACGAGCCTGTATCTCCCGTCGGTGTTCCCGAAACAGGAATTTCTGTGGAAACAGGCTTTTTTGCGGTATTTTTCGTATCTTTTGCCATAATTTACCTCGAATTGGCAAAATAATACGCTTTTTTTCGTTTTTAATCAACAACAGATTTTATAGGTTTGAAGAAGCAGCATTCAAATTTACACACATGTCCACCCACTTTACGACGGAGACAGTATTCACAACTGCTTATTCCCCCTTCTATAAGTTGTTTGCAGACGTTCTCCGGCCCTTCCACAGAGTCCTTGAAGGAGCATCTATTAGCCCGGCTGCATATTTCACATTGATGCACGAACATAAGATCGCGCCTGTCATATTCGGGATTCCTGCCTTTACGCATAATGTGCCTTTCTCGCTGTGTGGTTGATTGCTTGGTTACTTGTGTGATTGTCTGCGTGACTATCTGCGTGTTTGTCTGTCATACACACCCCCATATCCTGGCTTCTTTGAAACCCCCGCCCATGCACTCGGTCACGCCCCAAACCATAGCGTCAAGCCTGTTGGGGGAAGGCTCTCCCGACTCTGGGTTCCAAGTTGTCATCTCCATTTCAAGATCAGGCAGGCAGGCCACGACATGAAGATCGCCGTGTTCACAGAGCGAGACGACAGGCTGGGCGCGTATAGCCTTGCCGCGTGAAGCCCATACGCTCTTGAAAGGCACGACGCGGCTGACAGAACGTATGTTCTTCTCCACCAGATCGCCGCCGTTATTGCGTTCACCGACTATCAGATCGGCTTTCCAGTACGTGTAAGCGTCGTAAACCGCCTGCGCCCATTCATCAGGTGTACCTCGCAGACTACGGTCGTCCAACAGGTAGTAGCTGCCAGAAGAACGGCGGTCGCTGTAGGACGGCCTGACCCAACCGACAACAACAATGCCTGTCATGTCGGCCTTGGCACCGCTGGACACGGCTGGGTCAACGCCTATGACCACCTTGTCGAATCGTATGCTTTTGGCTTCCTGCATCGTCGGCACACGGGCGCGGTTGATGTCTGACATCTTGAACAGGGCGTCTTTAGATTCTTCAGACCATTCGCCATATAGGAAGCGGCGTTTGTTCGCCTCTGATTGCGATTCCAAGTCCTGAAGGAAATCGGCCGACAGGTTTTCGATGTTGTCCGCAGGGTTGATGCGGTACCAGTTGTAGAGTTCGGCCACTTCGGGCGGCATCGGCATGTTCTTCTCAACGTCGAACTTCTCTATGTAGGTCTTGTAGATCGGGGATGTCTTGAAGGTGGGGTTGATGGAGGCGAAGGTGCGGTTGATACATTCGTGTTTGCGGTCCGCGCTCAAGGTTTTGAGCGACAGGCGGGTTCTGGCCTGCATAACCATCGGCATGGGCATTTCGCTTATTTCGTCGAAGTGCATTGTGTTCCAGTCGCTTCCCAGCAGTCCTTCGCCCTTGTCGCCCTCGTCCAAGCCGCCAAACCAGTATGTGGAACCGTTGGGGCACGTCAAAACCAAGCGGCTGTTGTTCTGGACGAAGCCCACATCAGGAAAACACTTGTCTATCACATCCCGCAATGTCTGCTTCCACAGGTATTTTTCGGCGGTCGTGCGGTGAAAGCGCAGGCTAAGGTGGCGTGAACGGGGATAAGTGAAGCAACGTATTATGATCGACCGCACGATCAGGAAGGTCTTTCCGCTACGAGCACCCCCCAACAGGAGCGTATGGCGTGACTTTCTGTCTGTCATCACCCTCAACGCCTCCACCTGCTTGGCGTTCAACTTGAACTGCACAGGCGCAACCGACGTAGAAGCGGTCGTCTGCTGAACGTTCTGTAATTGTCCTAAAAACATATCAACACACCTGTCTGTTTTTCGTGGACCTGTATTTGCCTGTGAAGAGATTGACGCGGTACACGACGTAGGCATCTTTGTCAACGCATGTCGGGTTTGCTTCGAGAGCATCGGCCTCGTTGGAAAAAGCTTCTATTTGTCGAGCAATCTCAAAACTCACCGTCTGGTCTTTTCCGTCACTCTCAACCACGTCCACCTTTTGCCCTGCCGCCCTCTGCCCTGCCGCCCTCTGCCTGTCTGCCTTCTGCCGTCCGAGCCTTTTCAAGACCCCGAGCACATCGAACAAGAATCTAAAAAAGAAAACCACAATGAGGCAGACCACACAACGGAAAACCAAGTCACCTAGAGTAATCATAACAACCTCCCTGCCCTTCCTTCACCCAACATCCTGTTTGTCAAACACCACCACCGCACTTGGGAAAGGTGCGGAGTTCGCAGCCCCACCAAACTTCAACCGCCCTCGCAGGAAGCGTATTTGTCCCTTCATAGCGTAGTCATGCCACCACGCAAAATAGTTCAAAAACAAAGTTGACATTTCTTTCAGTTGTGCTACTGTAGGGGTGACACAACTAAACAAGGAGTGATTATGACTACAGAAGAAATTGCATGGGCTGCTGGAATTTTTGACGGAGAGGGGTGTATCCATATTCGCCGAAACGCCGTGACGGAAACAAGTCGTCATCGCACAACCCATTACGCTTTGATTACCAAAGTAACCATGTGCCACGCGCCCACGATTGAGCGTCTGCATAGAATTTTTGGAGTCGGTCATGTGGGACTTCAAAAAGGAAGTGCGCGCAAGAGCCCGTCTGCTTCTTGGTATTGCATGAGCAAAGATGCTGCGGTTGTTTTGCATCACTTAAAGCCATTCCTTTTTACTAAACTCGAAGAGGCTGAACTTGGAATTGCTTTCAGTGAACTTCCCACAGCCAGAAACGGAAGGGTTAGGGTCCCGGATGACTTGCTGGACAGACGGGAACAATTCTACCTTGCCTTGCGCAACATCAAAAGCGTTTCCAAATACTACAATCATTGACGGAAACGGGGCGCTATTTGCACTGCCACCAAATTTGAGTCGTCCTTTCAAAAATCGGACTTGGCTGGCTTTAGTAACGAACGAGTGAAACCAGGCTGTGTCTGTCCGCGCCGGTACAAGGCAAACCACCGTTGCCCCGTTCTGGCTTTCCTCATAGGCTTTCTTCATCCACTGGCCGATTGTCCGACCATAGGGCGGGTTCATAAAGCATCGTCCCGTCCACGGTTGCGCCAGCCCGTCATCCTCGCGGGTGTAGTAGCGTGGACACTTGGCGTTTTCCGGCGTTGCGCACACGTCTATGTCGAACGGGCCGAACTCTGCCGCCAGCGCGTCGAACGTGTCTTGTGGTGTTGACCACATGTCAGTCTTGCTTGAAAAGTGTACGTCCATAATCACACCACGTCCTGTTTGTCAAAGAAGCGGGCGAACTTACGCTTGCCATCTTTGATGTACTCATTGCAGAAATGCCCACCAAGCCCATTCTGTATAGCCACGCACCATCCGAACAGCGGCCTTGGCTGCCCCGGCTTCCAATCCCGGCAGTGAATAGTATTTGGACAACGAGGCGATTCACAGTCTCCGCAGTCTCCTATGGCCCGTTCGGTCTGCAAGGGCATACGGCGCGTATCGCGCATGTTCTGGAACCACGCCGCAGCCACACTCTTGCGGGGCTTGTCTTTTGTGTAGAACTTGTCTTTCATTTCGACTATCGGCCATCCGTCCAGCGAGCACGGCCTGCCAAGCACACAATAACGTACTTTGGGATTGGAACGAAGCCACAGTTTGAACGGGCGCAACAGGCTGAATGGCGGGTTGGTGACGATGACCTCGCCTGTGCCACCGTTGGCGTCGAAAAGGTAATCACAGAACATATTGTCCAAGGGCAGGTCGCGGGTGACGCGCACATTCGTGAAGCCGCGTTGACGGAGGGCGGCTGGTATCTGGCTCTCGCTTCCGTCCGGCAGGAGATCGGCAGGGCAGAGGATGGAAGTGTCGGGCGCAAGGTTTCCTCCGTCGGAACGCGCCAGCCAGTCTGCCACGCGGTCGGCGGTCTTGCGCGGCGTGTACCATTCGTCATCATTGACGGCGTGTGTGCCGTTGATACGCTTCATAGGTCAGCCTCCGGCCCGTAGATGTTGATCTGGACGGCCTGCTTGACATCCTCAGTGTCCTTATAGCGTGACTTCATACGGTTGGTCAACAGGAACTTGGACAACGCCGGGTCAGGCATTATCTCGCGGTCAAGTGTTTCAGAGGTTGAAGATTTGCGTCCGTCCTCGTCTGTCTTGACTACCTTGCGCGTATTTGTCAGTTTCATACCTATTGCAGCCTTGATTGCAGCCGTCTCCACCATCAGGATGGACTGGTCTACGGCTTCGTGGTAGACCGACATCAGCGCGGGGAACGTTCCCATCAGCCTCGACACGGCCCACGCTGGCAGCGACGCGGCCTCGGATATGCCAGCCAGCCCTGCCAGCCGTCCTGCCCCTTCTATCACGCTGTCCAGAAACATGTTCATGTCAACTGCCACACCGCCCGCCTCTTTACTGCGACCAGCAATCATAACGGAGGATGGCAACGCCATAACCATATCGCCGCACACAGAAGAATCTGACAGCCAATGCGACGTGCCTATAGGTTCGCCCGTGCAGGTTATCCCGAACCGCACCTCTCCGAGCGACATCGATCCTTGCGGAAGGTCAGGCAACACGGGGGGTTGAGGGTCTTGAGCGTCTTGGGCGTCTTGGGCGTCTTGGGCGTCTTGGGCGTCTTGAGGGGGTTGCGGAACTTGATGGTCTTCCTCCGTCGATTCGGAAGACGCTCCTCCGTCGGTTTGGGCATCAGGGACGTTTACCTCCGTCGGTTCTGCCACCGTCGCTTTGTCATCTGTCTGGCTTTCCTCCGTCGGTTCTGCCACCGTCGGTTCGGCGAACAGGTCTATCTCCGTCGCTTTCTCATCCAAAACTCTTTCTCCGTCCATATCGCATCCACCTTCCTGTTTCACATCCTGTTTCACTTACTTGCCCAAAAAACATATCAAAACCCACACTGACCCGTTATCAAGTTTCCCAAAATTACCGCCAAAAAAAATCACAACCTTACTTTCTGCCTTACAACCTAATCCGTGTATGTGCCGCAATCACGAGTGCCGTTGGTGACTACGGGCGCGCCCTGCTTGTTGCGTCCGCCCCGCGCCACCATGACAGCATCTTCCAGACGTTCAGGCCAGCCGTCCTTCGGACCGGGGAACTGGCGACCGTTGACCGCCCCCTCGCGCTTCCAGTACCGCGTCCATCCGCTGATATGCCGCCACGCGCTCGTCACGTCCATGCCAAGCGCACGGGCCACATGTGACATCTTGAAGCCCATCTTTCGCAGTTCAACCCCGCACCACCCCTCAAACGACCCGCCATACCACCCGTCTGCCTGCAATGTCCGTATCACGCCGTCACCCGCGCCACGCGCCACAGGCGTTATGCCCGCCTTCTTCTGCATCTCACGGCAATCCGGCTTCTCAGCAGCCACATATACACGACCGTCCCGATCAGCCACCGCCACTCCGCCAGGGTACTTGCGCGAACGTCCGTCGAACACCCTCTCTGCGCCTTTGACCTTGCCGACCTTGCCACCGCTTTTCCCCGCACCGCCCTTCCGCTTCTTGACGCCGCCGTTCTTATCGCCCGCCTCGTTGCCCGCACGAAAGCCGTGCAGCCCCAAGCTAACCATCACCTTGCCCACATCCACTCCGCCAGCAGGCTTCCCTTTGCCGTTGACACGCCGCCCGCCAGCATCCCCCTTGCCGCCCCTGCTGTCCGCACCTCCCGCCCCACACACCTCACCAATGATGCGCCCCGCCGCACTCATCGCTTCTAACCTCTTGCGCTCTATCACTTCCGCCGCACGATTCTCTATCTCTCTCATGCGCCGCGCCGCACCTATCCCGCCAACCCCAGTCCCGTCTATCAACCTCGCACACCTCCGCAGAAACTCTCCAACCCTCCCACCGCTGGTGCTCTGTCCGTCCTTGCCACCACCGCCCCCTATCCGCTCTATCTCACACGCCCACTTCTCTAACTCGTGCGCTTCCACCCCACACTCTATCCCTATCCACATGTCACACCCACCTTTCATGACCTTTCATGTCGCCGTCACAATCCTTGTCGTAATCGCAGTACTGTCGCCGTTGTACAATCCTTGCACAGCCGCCCCAAATACTACCACGTCTCAATGACTACGCGCATATTTACACCATAACCCCATCTCTTGTCAACCCTCTTGTCAACATCCTTGTCACCACCACCGTGTCATCCCCCACTACCTCAACCATAACCACAACCATCATAACCATACACACCACCTTACAAACCGACGGAGGAAACACCCCCACTACAGGCAGGTTGTGAGGCCAGGTGGCCTGTTGTCAGGCCGTTGCGCACTCTGATTGCAGGTCTTGCAGGCATAGTCCTTTTTGAGTTTCCAAAATTGCCCAAAATTGTCGCGGGGGGTTATCGCGCACCTGCATCCCCCCCCTTTTTGCAGCAATTTCAGTTTACCCCGAGGACACATAATGCTATACTATCCTTGACGATTGAGGAAGGTTCTTCAATCGCAGAGTGTGACCACGGAGGTCACGCGAACAACAAGAAAGGAAGGTACAAACATGAAGAAGTTTGAGTTCTCAAAAGAGTTGCGGACCGACCTTGCCAGCAATGGCAAGGCATGGGACGAACTGCTGTTCAAGGCCTGTCTTGAGGCAAAACAAGCAGGATGCAAGGCAAAAGAGTTTGCGACAGTACTTCGGGCAACCGGTTTCCGGTGCGGGACCGGGCCCGCGAGGGCCGCGTTCAAGGCGGTCAGGGATAGCGGCGACCAAAAGGAAATGGTCGCGGCAATAAACGCCGTGAGGGCCAAGCGCAAGGCCACCGCCAACACGGCCAACACGGCCGCCAACACGGCCAACACGGCCGCCAACACGGCCAACACGGCCGCCAACACGGCCAACACGGCCGCCAACACGGCCAACACGGCCGCCAACACGGCCAACACGGCCGCCAACACGGCCAACACGGGCGCCGATACGCTAGTCGGCGTACTGATGAACGCCGTTCGCGCCGCGGAGGCGGGAAAACTCGAAGTGGCCGAAACCTGGCTGAACAAGGCTCGGGCAATGCTCGACATTGCCCGCATTGCCGCGGCCAGAAGGGCGTCGTAACCGACACAAGCGGTCGGCATGGATAGCAGTCCATGCCGACCGCCGTCCCCGCCCGAACGAGATCGGGCGAGCACACACTGTGCTTAACAGTGTAATGCGTACGGCATATACCGTACATTGCGAGACCTGTCTGCACCGTGTGTGCATGGGCCCTGCACCGTGTGTGCATGGGCAAGGATGGCCGTTCACTGGTCGTTTAGGCTCGCTCTTATGGTTCTATCCTGATTGTGGATAGATTGCGCCGAAACCGGCAAGCGTGACCACCGAGGTCACCTGCCATACAAGTAAGTAACAGGCGCGATTGATGACCGACGATTGGGATGGGTGACATAACCGCATGTAAAGTGGTACGAGAAGTGGGCTCGTACATGCGGAGACAGACCCGGAGAGACGGGTTGTGGGACCGATAGGTTGCGCGGGGCGGAGAAAGTGCTGATAGCAAGGCATGAGTACTGCCGACCGCGTATGGAATGAAACTGACTACGATGCGAGAGTCAGAACCTTGTCAGTTAGGTTGATAGCCGACTGTATAAGCCGAAGGGGTTCTGCGAGACTGGCCGAGGATAAGGCCGCGGGGATAGTAACCTGCGGGGATAATAGCGGCTGGAAAACGAGTGTGCCTTGCATAGGTGCGCTGCGCCATGAAAGGTTTAGCTTTGCAGCGATTTAGATCGGGCAGCAAACTAGGCAGCGATTTAGATCGGGCAGCAAACTAGGCAGCGATTTAGATCGGGCAGCAAACTAGGC
>Ga0255347_1004093_pt1 | contig 18037 bp, 19 predicted proteins | sample wastewater_treat_2_FD_192479 | JGI IMG/M metagenome (GOLD analysis project Ga0255347, IMG submission 192479) | Wastewater microbial communities from Lulu Island WWTP, Vancouver, Canada - plant24 | ecosystem: Engineered > WWTP > Wastewater > Unclassified | place: Canada: Vancouver, British...
CCTCTTCGGGCTCGCGTCCGGGGCAGCACTGGCGACGGTGGTGGGTGTATTGATCGAAGTGCCAACCATGCTTCTCCTGGTGCGGATCTGCCTGAGAACGCAGGGATGGTTTGTTCATAAAAAAGAGAGTCCACAACGTGGAGCCTGACAGGCAAGGAATTCGGTATGATGATTGAAATACTGGGAATCGGGTGCGCAAACTGCAAAAAATTGGCGCAGAATGTAGAGATGAACTGGGAATCCTGGCCGAGGTGTTCAAGGTCGAGGATGTTATCGAAATTGCCGGGAAAGGTGTCATGGCCCTTCCCGCCATGATTGTGAACGATGAGCTGAAGGTGGCAGGGAGGGTCGCCCCCGTAGCAGAGATTAAGAAGACCCTGGAAGCAGCCACTCATAAGGCGCATTAGTCCTGGTGAATGGGAGATTCATGAAAATCGGTGTCGTGAGCGATGGAAAATTTGGCGACCGTGCGTATGAGGTGATCCGCACCAGGTTTCCGGAGACGGTGTGGATCACCGTCCCGTTTCCTGCATCAGCTATTGTCGATGACCTGGTCCTCGATCTCCCCGCCTGCGACCTGTATATCTCCTACGCCCGCCATCCTGATGTCATCCTCGCGGTTGTTGAGAAGGGGAAACCCGCGATCCTTGGTATCAATCCCGGGCCGGGGTTTCTCAGGCAGGCAAAGGGTATCAACAAAGACATCATCGCCCCGGTGACGATGTGCTCCCTGGAGGACACGACATGGGTGGCTGAAATCAACGAATTTTCGAAGGTATTCGGCCGGCCTGAATTCGAGATTGATTGCGGAGCCGGGGAGATACGCGCCATCAAGGTCCTCCGGGAGGCTCCCTGCGGTTCAACGCGTGTTGCAGCCTCCGAGATTGTCGGGAGACCGGTTTCGGTGGAAACGCTCCGCCACTTCGGGCTCCGGATATGCCACTACTGCCGGGCTCCACGGTTCGGCAGGACATGTGATAAGGAGTTCTCTGGTATTCATCATATCAGGGAATGTATCCGGGCGCTTCAGGGATCAGGGGTACCACTTGATCCTTCCATATCTGGATTTGCAAACGAGATCGAGGATCTCTACAAAGAACGACTGAAAAATCTGGGGTACGACCCCATCGTATGAGGATTCCGTGATTCGTGGAGAATATAAACCGCGTGCGAATTACTGATGATCCCGATGTCCTCCAGTGCATCGCCTGGTTCCCTTACCGATTATCCGGGCCATAGTCCAGCAGTTACAGGTATCGTGGAACGCGGCGGCAATAATCCACGTATTCCTGGCCAAACACTCTCTGCATGTATTCTTCCTCGGCTAGGACGATTTTATGGTGGACACCAGCCACGAATGCGGCCAGCAGGATGACCGCCGGATTCAGGGTATAGAGTGCAGATGCAAGGATCGTTGCATAGACGCCCAGGTACATCGGGTTCCTGCTGAACCGGTATAATCCTCTGACCGTAAGGGTCGTGCCTTCCTTCGGGGTCCCGAGACGGAAAGAATTCCCGAGTTTAAACCTCCCGAGGAAAAGGAGGGCAAACCCAAAAAACCAAGAAATCAGGGAGATCCAGTGCACGGCAGCAGGGACTGGAACCAATGAAATGTTGAAGTCCCAGCTCTGGAGCGCCATTGCTCCCCAGAGGATGAGTATGGAATACTTGCTGAGGTAAAAGAGCGTTCTGTTGATCGGGGCATCCCCGTCCATATTGATTTTTTTGCGGCGGAAAAGCGCACCTCCGCCGAAAAGGACAACCAGGAATAAAACGGGAGCGAGGGTTACGGCGATAGATTCTATCATCTATTTCTCCCCGCAGCAGGATGGCGTTTCCTCGCTGGCGCAGCAAGACCCCGCTTCTCCACCGCAGCTGCAGCTGTCCATGTCTTTTCCCTTAAGGGCGGCGCTGATCATGGCCCAGGCACACCCGACGCCGCTCTGGACTTCGATGGCCTGGACCGGGCAGTTGAGGGCGCAGGCCCCGCACTCCATGCACCGGGCCCTGTGGACAAGTTCTGCTGTCTCTTCTCCTTCGGCAAAGACACCATGGGGGCATACCTGGGTGCACCGCCGGCAGTTGATGCACCGCTCCGGGTAGTATTTCAGGGTATTTTCACGGTACGAATCGAACATTCAGGCCACCCCCATGAACCGGACGATGCCGAGAAGAATGGCAAGGATGACCCCGCAGCCGGCCATGGAGGCCATCACCCGGATATACCGGAATATCTCTGTTTTTACCCCGGTCCGCGACGTATAGGGGGTGCAGCCCGTGAAGTTGAGGGCCAGGTACGCGACCGCCGGCGGTACGATGAGGAGGGGGATGATCCCCGCCAGTGCCTGCACCCAGGGGGACGGGGAGGAGTGTGCCGCTCCATATCCTGCAAAGGGAAGGGCGACCAGTACCCCGAGGAACAGGCCCCTGGTGCTGAAGTCCCTGGTCGGGAGGAACGGGAGCAGGGCGGGGAAGAGGACGGTCCCCGCCAGGAGTGTGGTGACCGCAGCAATGGATGCAACCAGACCAGCTATGAAATACAGGAGAACTGCAGCAGCGACGGTCGGTAATGCCGCATGCACCAGTTCAACGGGAGTGAGCACGATCCGGTCCAAGAACGGAAACCGGACCCTCCGCATATCGGGAGTTGCTGTCCGGGTCTTCAGGTATTCCGGGAGGTCCCGGGCTCTGACCGGCCCGTATTCCACCCGGAACCCGGATCGCCGCAGGACCTGGTGGGCCGAGATGCCCGGGGCACCAAGTTGCGGGACGATCAGGGTGCGGTGCCGGACGACCGATGCAAGCCCCGTGCATGCAACCCTTTCTACCAGTTCCAAACGTCCCCTTCCCGGCCGCACACCAGACATTGATACCCCTGGTATCCAGGACAAGGATGTACGCATCAACTCCGCCAAGCGCCGAACGCAGGGCATCAAAGCTCAGCGTGTAGTTTGCCGATACGAAGACTGGGGAGTCCGGTGTCGGGTTCCCAAGCCGGTAGAGCCCGGGCTTCACCCGGTGGCCCATCCGGTTCACCCCCCACCGGGCCAGGAAGTGGTCGAGCCAATCGCTAGAGGAAAGGGTGCTTACCGTGGTTAATATTTCCGGAGGTTTGGCGGCAATCGTGGTACAGGTGCACGGTACGACGTCCTTCTCCTGGACGCTCGAGCAACACGAGCATGGTGCGGTATCAGTCGTGGTCAATCCGTTTCACTCCCGGTTCAGGTCCTGCACGAGAGGGTTGAGGACTCCCTGGACCATTCCCGACAGGCTCCCGACTTTCATCAACGCGAGGCAGCAGACCTCTCCGTCCCGTTCCCAGCTGATCAGTGCCAGCTTGTCCCCGGTACCGATCCCGGCCTTCTGCCGCACTTCCTTCGGGAGCACCATCTGGCCCCGCTCATCAACGCTCAGGACCGCTTCCACGGTGCAGCATGTGCCGGGAACGCATGATGATGGTTTGCCCGGACTTTTCTTTTTTGCCATGTTTCTGGTAGTGCTTGGACTTCATATTATTAAAATATATCAGAAGAGTCAGAGTAATCAGACTATGTAAGATTTACTTTAAAGTTTAAGCAAATATCAAGTAATAAATCGATAATTATGATATAAGGAATTAAAAAAATTTTTATTGGTAAATTTCAACCTTTTGGAAATCACCAGGATAATAAATATTGATATATTCATAGTTGGAATCCTTGTACAATGAAGCAAAAGGTATCACATAGGATGAATTTGTTGTTAATTTTATTTTATAACGATATGTGGAATTCGCCACTATTGTCGGAGTACATGCCATTGTGGAACCTGGTTTTACGGTAGTGCAATAGGAAGCTTGTAACCACCAATTTCTCGTCCCTTGTATCAAATATTTATACCAACACACCTGTGCATTAGAATCTCCTGAATTCGTCATCGTTGTATAATCTGCTATCGATACGGGGGTATCCCAATAATTGAGAACTCCCATAGGGGCAGTATAATACTCATACCGGATCGGGGCAGGCGGAGAGAGGCTCTCGCTCAAATTTATTGCATACGGTACTGGTCGGATTTCCTGCCTCGGCGTCATTTCTGCATCATTTCCTACCTTAATTCCTAACCACAGCGCCCGCCCGTCGTAAAAGCCCGAATCAAACGTGACCGGGGTTGTGAACAATCCTTTGTCTACCGCCACTGAGTGAGTATCGGTCGCGAGTGCTGTCCCTCCTGATACCACATCATACAACCGGAATGTCATCGAATACGTCCCGGTGAGCGGGTTTCCGCTGCTATCGGTCAATGTCCCCTGGTATGTTACACTCTGGGTCACGGGTACTGCTGCAACCAGACCCCCCGCAGCGCAGAACAACGCCACGGCAATTACGATGAAGACACATTGGCGTCTCATTTTAAACACCTCAAATCACAAACATGGCAAGCGAGCTATCGGCTGGATCAAATACGAGAACGCATCAGCGAGGCATAGCCCCCCTCAATGTTTGCAGAAGGCTCACAATAAGTAATATTAAAAACCTTCTGTCAAATCATTCTTATACAATTAATATCTCTCCCCTTACTCGCAGCACCACCAACCGACCGGCACGAACCGGCCGCAAGCAGCACCTTCATTTCAAAAACGAAAAATATAAAATCGTTATTGCAATGTCACCAGGACCTCGATCGTCCCGATGCCAGTCTCGAGTGAGCCCATCGCTTTACCGAGCACGGTCCCAATCTTCGGATCAATTGCCTTCATTGCGTATCCCGGCATGTCAGAGGTAGTGAGCAAGTCTCCTGCATGTATTGGGGCCCTGGTCGCATCCACTTTGCATGGCACCCGGCCGGAAACTGCAATTATCTGTTCGCCGTCGTTTCCATTTTCCTTCGCCCCGAGGGAGATACCTGGAGCCGTGGAGACGATACCAGCGACCCGCGTATCATACGCTGTCGAAGTAACCTGGAGTTTCCCGTCATCACCGATGACAAGGACCGTGCCGGGGATGACGGTCTCGCTTACCGGCATATACTCGGCAACATCAGATGGCTGAAATACTCCACCGCCTGCATAAAGGCGGTCTGGGGTATAGATGCCGTAGGAATTGGCATTTCCGGTATGACCATACATCCCATAGGACTGAGCACTGAATCCATTGACTCCAAAACTGTTGGGGCCTGTAGTCGATCCGGAGACTCCATAACTGCTGTCCCCCGATGTACGGGCGTCAACACCCCAGCTTCCCCACGCATTGGTTTCTACATATAGTCCATCACTGGCAGTTGATTGGGTATGGGCAACAATTGCATGGTTATTCGGACCGGTGGTGGTAATATTCACGCCATGGCTTTTACTAGTGAATACATCAACCCCCGGACTGCCATCTCCCGACGTCCTGATTTTGATCCCTGGGTTGTAATTATTTTGAGTGGATATATTCACACCGGCTAGGGGAGTTATCGCCGCTCCCGGCCCATTGGTGGTAAAGAATCCACCTTCTGTTCCCGTGCTGACAATTCCAACATTTTCGGCACTCGTGGCATAGATCCCATTACTTTCACGGGCCGTGGCTAAGATAGCCGGGCTGTTGTACCAATCAGTCTTTACTTGAACCCCAGGACAGTCATGGCCCCATGTGAAAACTTTCACTCCAGGACTGAATTCTGAATTAGTATATGCGAAAATGGCAGTGCTATTGTCGTGAGATGCCTCAGCATATACACCATAGGTGTCCCGATTATAACCCGATCCTCTTACACCGGCAGAATCAGCGCCTGATGCTATACCACGGACAGCGTCGCTTAATTGTCCCTTTGTCCATGCATTAACACCAGGACTGTTATTGGCAGTTGTAAGCACCTGAACACCAGGGTTCCTTTCATATTCTGTTATGACATGTACACCTGCCAGGGGATTTGGTCCTGTTCCATTCTGCACCGTGGTGAAAAATCCGCCTTCTCTTCCTATTCCATAAATTCCATAATGACGTAAACTACTCCCGTAAATGGCTGTACTGTTTAATCCAGAAGTAGTAACTGAGATGCCCGCAACAGTATCACCACTATTGGTAACATTCAATGCTTCAGGAACACCAGAACCAATAATTCTCGCTCCCGGTCGCAGGCTGAGTGCATACGGAACCGGCCGGATCTCCTGGCGTGGTGTCATTTCTGGATCGGCACCCACCTTGATGCCCAACCAATAGGCTGTGCCATCGACATATTGAGAACTCGTTTGTAGTGTTGTCGTGAACAATCCATTCTTGACTGGCACATCTTGAATTTCGGTCCCTATAGCCGTCCCCCCTGATGCTACATCATACCACCGGAATGTCATCGTATACGTCCCGGTGAGCGGGTTCCCGCTGCTGTCGGTCAATGTTCCCTGGTAGGTGAGGTTACTCGTCACAGTCGCTGCAGTGGCTATACTGGCCATCGCGCAGAGTCCTGCGATGGCAATAGCGATGAAGAATGAACTTCCTTTCATGTCAAAAACCCCTTGAAATCTACAAACACAATAGAGAGACCAATGATGCCCTCAAAGAGAGAAAGGTAACAGCGCATCACAGCCCCCAGCCTGTGTATGTTCAAAACTCGCTACGAGCTGTATTAAAAAATTCCTGTCGAATCATCCTTGCAGGAGTTCACGGTCTCCCCGCAGTACTACCACTAGTCCGATTCCATGAATCAGTTAATATGAACACAGTAGTATTGGAAAAATATAGATAATATTATTGAATCAGGGGAATTATTTGATAGTGGTTTGTTATGTTTGAAAATTTTCAAAAGGCCGATATTTCAAAGGCTCAACAAGATGAAGCAGTAAAGTGGAAAATTAAAGGAAATGAACTATTTAACCAAGGTAATTACGAGGCTGCCATTTCCTGTTATGATAAGGGTCTTGAAATTGATCTCTTAAATAGCAATTTGTGGAATAATAAGGGGTTAAGCCTTTACAAAATTGGAAAAAGGGAAGAGGCACAGAAATGCAAGGAAATACTTCAAATCCTTCAGAGAACCGAACTAATTGAAAAGAAACACCCTATTGAAGAAGAGGAAATAGTATGCAATGAAAATATTCCTCCGGTTCCACCTGAACCTCCAGGTTCTTCGTTACCTTTGACGATCGAAAAATCGCCAATTCCAATTCAAGAAAAATTAATGAATGAATCACCAACCACCGCCAGGATACACGGAATTTCTGGAAGCACTCAGTATCTCTTAAGAGGGATGAAGAACATAAACGGAAAGAAATTTGAGACTTTTGAGGAGATCAATCATTTTTATTCGAATTATGAAAAAATACTTGCAGATGCCGAAATAAGCGCAAGGAAACAACAGGAAGAGAGACTAGCCGAATTGATCAATGAAGAACATCGGCTTGACAAGCTTTTAAGTGAAAATATTGCTCGCCGCACGTTTGAAGTGGACCGGCATATCAACGATTTATATTATAAAATTCTCAATCCAGGGAATATTTTCAGGAAACTGAATTATCAAATGCAATACTGGATTCAGGTATATTTTCGATCATACAGAATAAACAATCCACTTTCTGGATTGTCAAAGGAATTAAAAAAAGTCAGAACCCAAAAAGAACTTCTCATTTCGTATAAACAGAACAATATACAGAATGAGTGCAATAAAGTTATTGATTCATATGACTTTCTTGAACAAAACAAATCATTTTTCATTGGTGCACAGGGAGAAGAATTAGTAATTAGTATTCTTTCCCGGTTGCCTCGGGAGTATCACGTTCTTAATGATGTGAACCTCCAGTTCAAGCCTGCATTATACTGGAAGAAAAATAAAGGCTACATCCTCTCCAGTCAAATAGACCATATTGTTGTTGGGCCCACCGGCATTTTTCTTATTGAAACAAAGAACTGGAAATTATCGGATATTGATCAGAAATTTGATGACTTAATTTTCCAGGTGCAACGGTCAAGTTATGCATTATGGCGATATCTTGTCAGTTATTACCGACAAAACGACTTGCCAAAAATTCGTAATATTGTTGTTTCCATGCAGGGATCAAATACCGGTCGAAAATTGGAAAAATTTATTGATATTATTGCTCCGAATCAACTTCCTGGATATATAACCGAGAGAGAGTCATCTCTTACCCAGGAAGACATAAGCAAAATAATTCGAATATTGGCCTCAATATAAAGTTGTTTAGTATTTGATCAATATCTCTTAGCTGTATTGATCGTCCAGGCATGACCCTTTGAATGCCAAGCTCGACTTGAAGCCCCTGCTGTCCAGCCGCTGTGATGGGCAGTAGTTAATTATTTCCCGAAATATTCCGCCACCTCTTTTAAATTTTCCCGTACCGGGAGATCCTGGGGGCATTTCTCCTCGCATTCCCCGCAGTCCTGGCAGAGTGAGGCATATGAAGGGTTCCCGTCGAAGAAGCCGCCGAGGAACGTCGAGTAGATCTCCCTGGACTGTTCTTTGTCATCATACATGTGCGCCCGGTTGTAATACTCGAAGCACTCGGGGATGCTCACTCCGTGTGGGCACGGGGTGCAGTACTTGCAGCCGGTGCAGGGGATCAAAACCCGCTTCTCTAGCTCCATCCTGACCTTTTTGAACAGGGCGAGTTCACGCTTCTCCAGCGAGTCCGGGTACCCGCTATCGGCGAGGGCGACATTCTGCCGGACCTGGTCCGGTGTCGACATGCCAGAGAGGGCGACCGTCACCCCGGGGTGGTTCCAGACCCAGCGGAGGGCCCATTCGGCTGGCTGGTACCGGACCTTTGCCCTCTGCCAGATCTCGGAAATGCCCGGGAGGTCCCTGGCCAGGAGGCCGCCCCGGACCGGCTCCATGACCACGATGCCGAGCCCTTTCTTTGCTGCGTACTCAAGTCCGGCGGTTCCTGCCTGGTAGTGCTCATCCATGAAATTGTACTGGATCTGGGCGAATGTCCAGTCGTAGGCTTTCACGACCTCCTTGAAGAGTTTCAGGTCGTCGTGAAACGAGAACCCGGCATACCGGATCCTGCCGTCCGCGATGGCATCATCAAGGAACCCGGTCACACCCAGGGCCGAGAGTTTCTCCCAGAACGGGCGTACCAATCCGTGCAGGAGGTAAAAATCGATGACATCGGTCCTGAGCCGGGCAAGCTGCTCATCGAGGTACCGGTCCATGTCCTCGCGGGACGTGATCAGCCAGCCGGGGAGCTTGGTCGCGAGGTTCACCTTTTCCCGGTATCCCCCGGCAAGGGCCCGCCCGACGACCGGCTCGCTCTCGCCGTTATGGTAGGGATACGCCGTGTCCACGTAGTTCACGCCATGGTCGATTGCGTACCGGAGCATCCGGGCTGCCTGGTCTTCATCGACCTGCCCGTTCTCCCGGGTAGGGAGCCTCATGCACCCGAACCCGAGGATGGAGAGTTCCTCCGGGGCATTCTTCATCGTCCGGTAGAGCATGGTTCATCACCAGGATCCTATGATCAGGATTGCACCTGCCATACGGTATCAATGCTTGCACGAAATGATTATGCAAGGTATCCTTCACGGGGCATTGGAATTGCAGGTTGCCGCAGGCTCCTGATCATACCGATCGAGAAGCGCAACGTGAACGTCTACCCCATGCTCCGCATCCTGATGGTCCTGGATGTCTGGGAACATGCCTACTACCTGGACTACAGGAACGAGAGGCCCCGGTTCGTGGAGGCCGTCGGGAACATTACCCAAATCCCTTCAATGGTCAACTGATTCCGGAAAAAAAGATAATTTCCGGCTCTATTTTTTTCGGATCCGCCAGATGAGCAGGAGCAAGCCTCCAATCATCATGGCCGGGATGTACGCCGACGGGAACTCCGGAACCGGAGGCGGGGGGATATTGACATTGACCGTTGCGGTATCCACGCCGATGAGACCATCGTTATCGGTGACCGTGAGGGTCACGGTATACATACCGGGTGTGGTGTAGCGATGGCCCGGGTTCGGGACCCTTCCGGGAACCGTCGAATCTCCCCAGTCCCAGACATATGAGACTAGGGAACCGTCGGGATCGGCTGAGCCGGCGCTGCTGAAGGAGATCAGCTCGCCGACGTCCCCGCTATACGGGCCGTTTGCTTCCGCGTTCGGGTTCCCGGGGCTGTTGCTGGTGACATACACTACGGCGGTATCCACGCCGATGAGGCTGTCGTTATCAGTAACGGTGAGGGAAACGGTATATGTCCCCGGCGAACCATACCGGTGGCCGGGATTCTGGGTCACCCCGGCGGGTGTCGAATCTCCCCAGTTCCAGAGATACGATGCGATAGTGCCATCCGGATCCGATGAGCCGGCGCTGCTGAACGTGATTTCCTGACCGGCTTTGCCACTGTAAGGACCGTTGGCTTCGGCATGGGGTTTCGCGCCAGCCTTTTCTGTAACCACCACGGTCGCGGTGTCGGTCGCGGTAAGACCATCGTTATCAGTGATGGTGAGGGACACGGTATAGGTTCCAGGATTAACATAGCGATGCCCTGGATTCGGGATCACGCCGGGGAATCGCGATGAGTCTCCCCAGTCCCACACATACATATCTATGGTACCATCGGGGTCGGCGGACCCTGCACTGGTAAAGGAGATCAGCTCGTTGACCTTCCCGGCGTAGGGGCCGTTTGCCAACGCAAGCGGCGGAGCATTCACGAACACATCGGCCGTGTCCGTTGCCGTTCCACCGATGATATCGGTGACGGTGAGCGTAACAACCTGCTTTCCAGGCGAGCCATAGGTATGGACTGGACTATTGCCAGCCCCCGGATGAGACCCGTCGCCCCAGTCCCACGTACACGAGGCCGGGAAGGAAGAGCCGGTACTGCTGAAGGTGATTGATTCACCCGGATTCGCATGATATGGACCGTTTGCTTCCGCGTGCGGGGGAGTGAGGACATAGACGCTCGTGACATCCTTCGCGATGTTTCCGTCATTATCGGTGACGGTGAGCATCACGCTCTTCGTCCCTGCCGTTGTATACACGTGGCCCGGGTTGGCAATCACGCCGGGGAATGGTGATGAGTCTCCCCAGTCCCAGATGTATGAATCGATCGTTCCGTCATAATCATAGGTGCCGGCACTGCTGAATGCTATCAGTTGACCGACGTAGCCAGTGTACGGTCCGTTGGCTTCCGCCCGGGGGTTGCCGGTCAGGAAAACGGTCGCGGTATCGGTTGCAGTTGCACCGTCGTTATCAGTAACCGTGAGCGTAACGACATAGATACCGGCCGCACTATAGGTATGTTTCGGGTTCGGGATCACGCCGGGGAATGGCGATGAGTCTCCCCAGTCCCATATATACGAAACTATCGTGCCATCCGGATCAAACGTTCCCGCACTGCTGAAGGCTATCTCCTGCCCGGCATTCCCGCCGTACGGACCATTGGCTTCGGCAACTGGGGGGGTGCCGACGACCCATACCGTGGCGGTATCCGTGTCGGTTAGACCATCACCGTCTGTGACGGTGAGCGTGACCGTATACGTCCCCGGTGCATTATAGATGTGGCTGGGATTTGCCATTATACCAGGGAGTCTTGAGGAGTCCCCCCAGCTCCACACGTAACTCAGGGGACCAATATCCCATGACCCGGCACTGCTGAATGTTATTGGCTGCCCGACGTTTCCACTGTACGGTCCGTTCGCTTCCGCGTGCGGGTAGCCGGTAACGTACATGTCCACCCGGTTGCTCTCGCAGCCCTGATAGTATTCATCGCCCTCGAACGTGGCCTTGTAGGAATAGGTTTTCCCCCCGATCGGCGCAACGAGATTGGGGAAAATGAAAACCCCAGAGGTTGTAATGTCTTTTTTCCCCAGGTCGAACCAGGGGCCGTTGTCGACCGTTCCCCAGAGAGACACCGTTCTCCCCGAGAGTCTGTTCCCATCACCGGTAAGTGTTCCATGAATTGTGAACGGGTCACCCTGGTTGACCTGGACTGGGATGGCGGCGGCGGTCAATTGAGTTGGCGGATGGACTCCGATTGCATAGACGCATCCATCGTCACACCCAATAAAGACCATGCCGTTGTCGATAGCGGGTGTGGAGTCGACCCTGCCCCCCAATTCATATGACCACACCAGGGTTCCGGATTGTGCCGTAATGGCATATAGCTTGTTGGTGAGGATCCCCGGTGCGTATACCATTCCATTTGATAGCGATGGGGATGCCGCATAGTACCAGAAATTCCAGGGGATAACCGATCCAGTGCTATATACCCATTTCCGCGATCCATCATTGGCATTGAGGCAATAGATGTTCAAGTCCTGGCCAATGAAATATATCGAACTATCTTCTACCGCTACAGATGGTGCTATAATATAATTGTACATACTATTGGAATTACCTTCTGGGGATGCCCATTTTATCGATAAATCAAAAGCATCAAGCGCAACTATGCCCTTTCCGTTGAGGTCTCCATAGAGTACACCATTGGAATATGTCATTAGTCCGGTACCCGCGCCTGCAGGCTGGTTCCACAACTCCGACCCGTCAACTATATTGACAGCACGAACACCCCAGGGAGAGTTATAATATACGATTTGGTTGAATACGGTCGCACCGTAATTGGATTCATCTGAAATTCTACCAGGGACTTCCCACTTTAAACTCCCATCCCCGGTGTGAATCGCATAGAGCCCCGTGAAATAATCACCTATATATACAACATCGTTAACAACGACAGGAACCGAACCTCCCCCCCAATTATGGAGGGGGTAGGTCCACTTCACCGACCCGTCCTTCGCATCCAGCGCATAAAACTTTGTACCATATGGCCCACCAGCGCTATCCATGATCATGCTACCGGTATATACAACGCCATCAGCAACGGCAACAGTCGTAACACCGCCACCCCATCCTAATGGGAAGGACCAGATCAAGCTCCCATCATTTTCATCGATGGCATACAGGTAACCATCATTGGATCCAAAGTAGACGACACCATCGGCGATTACTGGTGAAGAACGGACATATCCCCCAGTCTGGAACTTCCACTTCAACTGGTTGTTTGGCTGGGGCACCTCTGGCGGGTATACCCCGGTGCGTTCCGGGTTCGCCCGATACACGCCATACGATCCATCCGCGGCCGCTATACCTGTAAATATCACGAATAGGAATGTTAGCATGAAAATGAACATACTCACATTCTTCCTGCTCATCGATTCTCTCATCTTATAGGAAAGTTTATACATGTGACCCGGTTGAAGGATTAGGAAATAAGTCTATGCAATGCAATTATGCGAGGCATTTTCTGTTATCGTTCATCAGTGGGGGGGAGAAAAACAAGCGAGTATCGATCAACGTCTGTAATCTCCGGGATGACCCTGGAGATCTCTTCGACGATCCGGTTCTGGGTCTCCGACCGCCTGCATGAGTCGGTATAGTATTTCATGACCATGAGGACCTGGTGCTTGTCGATAGGGATGAATACCATCGGGTCCGTATCAAAGGCCGGCAGGAACTTGCCATGGAATTATTTTAATAACCCGGTCTATCAAGCTGCCTGTTTATACTTTCTGAAATGCAAGAATATTAGATTCCCGCAAATATCAAATCCCTTCATAAAAAAACACTCCTCAAGGCTATGAAGCGACCGAAAATAGCAGTGACCGGCATGGATGGGCCAATTGAAGAACTTGTACGAAAGACCGGCCACACAATGCTCGCAACCTGGGCTGCCGACTGTGCGGAGCGTGTGCTGCCATATTTCGAGGAGAAATCCCCCGGGGACCCCCGTCCCCGCGAGGCCATAGGAGCGTGCCGGGAATGGGTGCGGACCGGCGTGTTCAGGATGGCCGATGTTCGCAGAACGGCGCTCGCAGCCCATGCAGCGGCCCGCGACGTCCAGGAGGATGACCCAGCCCGTTCTGCTGCCCGTGCCGCAGGGCATGCGGTGGCAACCGCCCATGTTCCGACGCATGCCATCGCTGCCGCCCGGTACGCTGCCACCGCGGTCCGGGATGCAGCCAGCCCTGCCGAAGCTGATATTGCCGCGACCAGGGAACGGGAATGGCAATACCAGCACCTGCACGAATTGATGGAAGAATCGTCCTCGTAGCACCGCCATCGTGGCTGCAACTCCACGGCAGGATTCCCATGTACAGGACCCTGCCGGAACCCCCGGCCCATATGAAGCAGAAAACGTTAAGATCCTCGAAAAAAGGCATTAACATCTTCCGGTTCTAAACTATAGTGCAGACGGAATGACCCTGATCGTGAAGGAAGTCCGGGCAAAGACCATCCTCTCGGCCTCGAAGGTGCAGCCCTACGTCATCAACCCCTATACCGGGTGCCAGCACGGCTGCACGTACTGCTATGCACGGTTCATGAAGAGGGTGACCGGGCACAGGGAGCCCTGGGGGGAATTCGTCGATGTCAAGGTCAACGCTCCAGAGTTATTGCGGCGGGAAATACCAAAGAAGAAGAAGCGGGGAGCGGTGTGGGTGAGCGGGGTGTGCGACCCCTACCAGCCGCTGGAGGCAAAATACCGGTTGACCAGGCAATGCCTGGAAATACTGGCCCAGAACAACTGGCCTGCAATCATACAGACACGCTCCCCCCTCGTCCTGCGTGACATCGACATCATCAGGGATGCCCGGGATTTCGAGGCCGGCCTCTCGGTCACGACGGCGGACGATGAAATCAGGAAACTGTTCGAACCCCATGCACCCCCGATCGAACAGAGGATTCAAGCCCTGGACGAGCTGCACAGGGCCGGTATCAGGACCTATGCCATGGTTGCCCCGATGCTCCCCGGGGCGGAAGGGCTTGCAGAGCTCCTGAGGGGGAAGATTGACTCTATCATCATCGACCGCATGAACTACCACTACGCCGACTGGGTATACCGGAAATACGGGCTGGAGGATTCGCTCGCCGATGATTTCTTTTACCGGACGCGGCAGGCACTTGCTTCTCTTTGATACAGGTAAAGGACCCTTGTCGTCGTGTTGCATCGCCTGGCAACTGGCATATGCGTTCTGCATAATCTGCTGAAATCAGCCCTGCCTTGTGTGAGTGGGATATTTTTTTATCCCTGAACTGTGATGAAGGATCGTTGTTGTCTTTTACCAGGAGGTATCGCTGTCTTTACTGAAAATAACCGGGAAAGCCTTGAAGGAGGGATTAGAAAATGAAGGAAGGGGTTCCTGTGACAGGCTACCTGTCCGGGTTCCGGATCAGACGATATTATTGGAAGAAAGCCGTGTTCCATGGGTGCGGAGGTGATGCACCGTGAGACCCGGGCTGTTCATAGTTATAAGTGTCGTATTTATCCTGCTGCTTGCCGGCAGGGGATGTGCAGAAGTGACCGATGGCCAGGATCTCGCGATTGGGAACGCATTTCCAGCTAGTGAACTCGGGTTGATCCAGAACCCATTCTCATACATGCTGGAGCCCCCCGTTCTGGTATCACCCGCAAACGGTACTGCCTTTTCCCATGTCCCCCGGGCGATGACCCTTGCCTGGAGGCCGGTTCCGGGAGCCAACAGCTACCGGGTGGAGGTTGCGTGGAGCGACGGGTCCTCGTGGACTCCGCTCGCAACAGCGACGATACCAGGGCAGAATACCTCGTTTGTTACGTTCGAGTTCGTCGGCGATTATGCCGCCCGCTGGAGGGTGACCGCAGTGGGTGCCTGGAACTCCATCCATGTCGAGTCGCAGCCGAGCGCCTGGTGGTATTTCTCCTGGAATACCCGGCAGGCGCTCCCGGAACCGGTCCTGGTCTCACCGGGCGGAGGAGCGGTCTTCTCCCATACCCCCCGCGTAACGACCCTGGCATGGAAGCCGGTGCCGGGTGCGACCGGCTACCTGCTCGAGAGAGGTATTTTGATGGGAACCGAATGGTACCCGTATCCGGATATCCCATTGACCGGGGGAATGAATGCTTCCTGTACCTTCGATTTCGGCAGCCAGGGGCATGGCCGGTGGCGGGTGACCGCGGTCGATGGGTCAGCGTTTGGGGATTCCACCAGCGGGTGGTGGCAATTTTCTTTCATGAATTAAAACCTGGTTCGAGGTGAGAACGTACAGGGGAATCCCGGGAGACCGGGATTACCTCTTTTTCTGCAGGGCCTGGCAGGAAATTCCTGGGCATACCAGGTTGCCGGAGCGGATGCAGTTTGGGGATATACATATATTATCTGCCGGCCCGAGAGATCGTAGCTGTATGGCGGAGGAAGCCGAGGAATACATCTATGAAGTCTACGGCGAAGAGTGCGAAAAAATCCCTTCGGGGCCGCAGGTGGACCGGCTCATCACGACAATCAAGCTTCATCCGGGGAGCACCAGGATGGAACTATGGAACCTGCTGCCGCTCCCCAGGGGAATGAATTATTCCGCTTTCGCAAATATCCTCTGTACCCTGGTCAAGCAGGTCCAGGTCGCCATCGATGCAGAAGACCGATATACGTGGATTGGGGTTGAGCCGGCTCCGCCTGGCCCGTGAACCGGAAAAAAAGGATTGCCGCCCCGTTGTTCTGAATAGAGTGCCATTAAGAGATATTATCAGACTATTTACAAAAAACCTTCAAAAAGTACCCTATACCTGCAGAAAAATATCCTAGCGTGTGAAGCACCCCTGTGTTCATCCATGGAGTGTGGATCTCTCATATTTCGCGCATTATTCGGCTGGCCATGGAGAATGAGCAACGCCTCGGCCGTGGGGTAAATGGTGCCCGATGTGCTGGGCAGCTACTAGGAAAGAAGCATAGGTTCGTCCGTGGGAATGGTAGTGCCGGGGGTGCAGGGAGACCGTGAACGAATCATCCCAGTAAAATCATTCGATAGGAATGTTTAAATATTACTTGTAGCGAGTTTTGAACATACACAGACTGGGGGCTGTGATGTGCTGTACCTTTTCTCTCCCTGAGTGCATCGAGTGCCTAATCGTCGTGTTTGAAGATTTAAGGGGTGTTTGATATGAAAAGAGGTTTTCTCTTCGTTGTATTAGCCGCGGCGCTGTTCTGCCTTGCCGGGTCTGCGAGCGCAATGAGCTCGACGAACTACGGAATCAACTGGAACGTGATCGGGGGAGGCGGTGGCGGTGGCGGGTCGTCCTCCTACAAGATGCAGTCCACCATCGGGCAGATTGCAGGGCTCTCCAGCAGTGCCAATTATAAAGTTCAGGGCGGGTTCTGGCAGTCGTCGGGTATTGTGCCCACCTATTCGCCACCGAAGAGGATCGGGATATTCGTGGATGGCGTCTGGTACATGGACGCCAGCGGCAATGGCCTCTGGAATGGCCAGCCCCCCGACCGGACCACGAGTTTTGGCATCCCGGGCGATACCCCGGTCGTGGGCGACTGGGACCGGGACACTGCCTCTGAAATAGGAGTATTCCGGGGAGGTCAGTGGTTTGTGGACTACGATGGGCACCCCTACCTCTGGGACGGGAGTGACCGGGTCTACAACTTCGGTTTCTCCGGCGCTATCCCGGTTACAGGGGATTGGAACGGTGATACCGAGCCGGAAATCGGTGTGTATAATGCCGGTACATGGTATCTCGATGCGAATTCGAACAATGCATGGGACGGGACCGGCACGGGAAAAGATGCAGTCTATTCATTTGGCGTTGCCGGGTGGACACCGGTTATCGGTGACTGGAACCGCGATGGCCAGGTGGAGATCGGGGTATATACCAGCGGTACCTGGTACGTGGATGCAAACCGGAACTACGTCTGGGATGGGACTGGTACGGGTAAAGATGCAGTCCTCAATTTCGGGTTTGCCGGGGCTGTCCCGGTGACCGGTGACTGGAACCAGGACGGGATATTCGAGATCGGGATCTACAGTGCCGGGGCCTGGTACCTCGATGCCAATGGCAACAATAAGTGGGACGGGACCGGTACCGGGAAAGACGTGGCATACACGTTCGGTGCTGGTGGGTTTATCCCGGTTGTGGGGGATTGGGTCTGAATTTCTTTTTTTTTGATGGGTGGAGCTCGCGGCCGGTTCGTGCCGGTCGGGTGGTGGTGCTCGATGCCGGTTCGTGACTGTCGGATGGATCGAGACCGTGAAGGTATAACGCCTGTAAGATTGACTTAACAGGACATTTTAATACCACATATCGCGAGTT
>Ga0255347_1004097_pt1 | contig 18019 bp, 13 predicted proteins | sample wastewater_treat_2_FD_192479 | JGI IMG/M metagenome (GOLD analysis project Ga0255347, IMG submission 192479) | Wastewater microbial communities from Lulu Island WWTP, Vancouver, Canada - plant24 | ecosystem: Engineered > WWTP > Wastewater > Unclassified | place: Canada: Vancouver, British...
CGAGGAGGCCGGCGTCCGGGTCGGCGAGATACGCTTCATCGAGCTTCCCGTAACGCCGCCACCGGAGCGCCGTACCGGAATCTTCCACAGCGGCCGTCTCGCCGTTCCGCGCCAGGAAAGCCAGCAAATCCGCGCGCATGGTTTCGAGGGCCTCCGCTTGGATGGACGATGGAGCCGTGCCCGCGAGGTTGACGGCTTCGCGTGGATCGCGTTCGCGGTCGAAAAAGAATTCGCATTCGTCGCCCGCCGACCAGACGTATTTCCACCGGCGATTGACGGCCATGTAGACGCCTTTCGGCCCGCTTTCATACTGAGCATAGACGATACGGTCGTCCGGCCCCCGTCCCGCGGCCACGCCCGCCAGGTCCACGCCATCGAGATCGCTGCCCTCCAAGGGCACGTTCGCCGAGGCCAGGAGCGTCGGCATCACATCCACGAGCGACACCGCCGTCGCGCACCGGGCGCCCGCGGGGAATCGGCCGGGGAGTCGTGCCAGGAGAGGCACGCGCGCGGAGGGATCATGCATGGAACGCTTTCCGAAGCTGCCGTAATCGCCCAGCAATTCGCCGTGATCCGAGCCGAACAGAACAAGCGTATCCTCCAGGGCGCCCATCGCTTCGAGCGCCGCAAGCACACGACCGATCTGCGCGTCCACGAAGGAGATGGTCGCGTAGTAGTAGGCGCGCATAAGCCGCAGAAGCTGGAGGTCCAGCCCCCGGTCGCGATATTTGTAACGGTTCTGGCAACGATTGATCCACACCTGCAATTCGGCGCAATGCTCCGGCAGAAACGGCGTCGGCATTTCCGGCAGGCGGTACAGCTTGTGCCATGGCTTGGGCGGAGCGAATGGCGGATGCGGATGGATGAAACTGGAAAACACGAACCACGGGCGGGATTTCACGCCTTCCTCGCGAAGAAAGCGAAGCGTCTCGTCACCAATCCAGTGCGAGGGATGCGCCTCGACCGGCAACGTCGAGATCTGGGGAATGTAATACATCTCGCCGCGGGCGCCATGGGGCTCGTAATAGTCGTAGCCATGGTCTCGAAGCCAGGCGACGTAATCGTCCTGCGCCGGATCGGAAATGCATTCCTCTTGGATTCGTCGTGTTTGAAAACCGCGCAAGGCGCGCGCGTCGGGCGTAAAATGACACTTGCCGACCGCGTGCGTCCGGTAGCCGGCCGCCCCGAGCCGGGCAGGCAGCGAGGCCCCGTTGTCGTCCATCATCGCGCGGTTCTCGTATACGCGCGTTCGCTGCGGATAGAGCCCGTAGTGCATCGAACACCGCGCCGGCACACAAACGGGAGAGGGCGAAAACGCGTTCTCGAAAGCAACTCCCTCGCGCGCGAGCCGGTCGAGAGCCGGCGTCTGGATCAGGGGATTGTTCAGCGCGCCGATCGTGTCGAACCGCTGCATGTCGGTGAAAAAAAACAGAATGTTCGGCGGGGTCTTCTTGCGGCACGAATTCATGGGCTTCCTCCTATCGCGAAACGAAGACGTCGGATCGCCGCTTGCGCCCAAGGGAACAGGCGACCGCAGAGCACATGACCCGTCCACGGCCCACCCTGCGATTCATTCCGGCAGGCGATCGAACATCAGCGGCTCCCTCCACAAGCGAGGGTCGGCGGCATGTTCATCGAGGGCGCGCCTCAGTTCCTCCGGCGTGGTGACCGCCCGGCCCACAACGTCCGGATTGATCAGGCGGACTTTCAGACGATTCCCTTCGAGCGCGCCTTCCGCCAGTTGATACACGCGGTCATCCTCGGGCAGCCGGCCTTCTCCGGTCCCCACCCACCGAATTTGGGTCAGCATCCGCTCCCCCCAACGCACCGGCACGGCCTGCCCGAACATGGCCCCCGGTTCGCCGGCAGGATAAACCACGAGATACGCGTCCTCGGCGAGAGGAAGAACCAGCAACCGCTCCTCCTTGTCCGCCGCATCTTTCGTGGTTCTCCGCCACAAGCCCACCCATTCGCGCTCGATCTTCCCTTCGGGCTGAAGCGCAAGTGGGGTCCGAAAATCGCAGCCTGCCGACGTCACCAGCAAGAGAAGGCCAAGAAATTTTTTCGCGATCATTTTTCCTGCTCCAGCGCCTGCGCCAGCCGTTCGCGGGTGACCGTCATGTCCGGGCTGAAAACGGCAAGGTAATTCACGTTCGCCGACCGGCCGTTGACGTTCGTCAGACGGATGACATTGCGTCCGGCGCGCAGCTTGATCAGCAGGGGGCGGCCATCGGCCGGATCGGACGCCACGTACAAGCGCCAGTCATCGGAGTTGTTGGAATATCCGCCCGTCGAGGGCAAGACCAGGTTCGCTTCCGGCTCCACGGGTTCCCCATTGACGGCGATCTGACGCTCGGCCCCCTCCTGCTCCGTACAATACACCAGCGCAAGATGATAGTATCCTTCCGCCGGCACATCGAATGCGTATTCAAGCCAGTGCCCGACCGCGTCCCACCCCAGGAAGGCGTCACCAACGATGCCGCGCTTGTTGGATGCGCGGCGGACCTGTCCGCCCCCTTCCCCGACAAACGCCATCGCGTTGACTATGCGAAGGGTGTTGGGGGGAACGGCGAACCGCTTCGCGTCCTCCGTTCGTTGCGCCGAGCGACGCGCAATAGCCTCGCGTCGCGCCCGCTCCTCCGCCTCTCGTGCTTCCATCTGCCGCCGCAACAGCTCCTGGCGGGCGTCATACATGCTGGCCGTGCCGGCCGCCGCCAGTTCAACGCGGGCCATCGGCGCCATCGCCATCGTCACCGCGTCGCCCTCCCGGCGCGTATCCGCGTCGCCCAGGCGGCGGCCATCCGCGTCTATCGTATATGCACTCATCCCTCCCGCGCCCGGCAGACGAACGGTAATCTCGGCGGGCGATGGGGACGAGTTGCCGACCATCCATGTCCCCGTAAAGCTTCGCTCCACAAAGGCCAGGCCGAGCGTGTCGCGCCGCAGCTCCACGGCCCCCGCCCGCAGGTGCGTACCGCCCCCGAGCAGCGCCGCGGTCACGTGGCCCCCTTCGCGAGCGACGAATACCTGCTGCGCATCGGTCTCAAAATCGCCGCGACGATAGCGGCCCGGCCGATATGAGACGAAACAAATGTCCGCGCCATTGGCTTTCTCGATTTCGGCGAGCGCAAACCCCTCTTTCAGCGAACCCTCCTGGCGGACGGCGCGGACGACGCCATCCGCGCTGTAGTCCACGGCGTTGGCCCAGAGGCTGAGATCCGTCGTCCGCCGCTGGAGCACCGTCGGCGGACGGTCCGTGCCCAGGTGGCCTTTGGCGACAATGACTTCGGTCTCCGCCCCGCCCGCGGCGATCAGGCGAATCGGGGTCTTCGCGCCGCGGACGACAATGGCGTAGGGGCCGGCGGTACGCGCGGCACGCGGTTCGTCCAGCTCGCTGTACCCGCGCTCGATCGGCGCTGAAAACGCGAAGTCGGCCAACTCCACACCGTGCATCTCCGTCAATTCCCCATTCGGATGCCAAGCCAGATCCAACCGGCGCGGGAGCCCGCCGAACGCGCCGAACAGGTCGGCCGTGTACTCGGGCGTCACGAACACGGCCCGGTCCATCATCACGCCGCTGTAGGCCGTCTGATCGTGCGCACGCTGAATGCCATGCGACACCGCCGGCAGATATACCAGTTGGCGCGGGACGACTCCGCCACCCATCTCCTGGTTCAGCTCGTCCACCACCAGCGCGTTGTGGGCCACGGTCGTCGCATACCAGTTGCGGTAGAGCGGCTGCTCATACCAGATGGAACCGGGATCCGGCAGGAGACGGTCGCCGAAACCCCACAAGTCCAGGTTGAGCTTGTCGGGGTGGTCGTGCGAGCCGGACTTTCCGTAATCGAGCAGCAGACTGACGGTGCCGCGCTCGGAGGTGTTGCGCAGGATGCCGTAGCCGACATCGAAAAAATTCACACTGCGCCACTCGACGGGCTTGGTCTCGGCCTCGAGGTCCACGCCGTAAAGAACGGAGGGGGTGAACTGCTGGAACGTCGCGCCGATCCGCCGGCCGGTTTGTTTGAGAATGACCACGTATTTCGGATCGCGGTAACGCAGGTAGGCATACTCGTAGAGATAGGCGTCGTAGCCGGTCAGGGAGCCGTAGCCGGAATCGTTAATCGCCGGGGTCCGCAGGTCCGGATAGGCAAACTCGAGCGGCGAGTCGAAAAGCCGTTTCAGCGCTCCATCGCGATAGGCGTAGAGGTTCACGCCGCGCCGCCACATCACCTCGGCATACACGACCATCGCCTGCAATGCCATGAACTGGTAGCCCATCGCGCCCTCGCCCCACAGCCCGTCATCCCGGATGCACTGGGGGCTGAAATGCAGTTCCATGCCGGTGGGGTTGGGGTTGGATTCGCCCTCCCACCATTTTTTCGGGTGGCCTTTCGCGTTCAGGCCGAATAGGCCGAGGTCCGTCAGCTCCGGATCGTCGGTAGCCACGCCCGTGATGAAGATCGCCGCGGTGCCAAACGCGCTCCAGTTGGTCGGCGCGCGCAGGTGGGCGCTGTTGGCGGCAATGAAGCGGGCGGAGGCCTTCAGCAGGTCGTCCTCGATCTTCCTCCGTTCCTCCCCGGTCATCGGCGAGGTATAAATGAGGTCGTAGCCTCGCACCACCTGGATCTGCCAGGTGGCGTCGCTGAGCCGTTGATCGAAAAGCCGGCTCGGATCATGGTTGAAACCGGGCCGCGCGCCGACGCCATAGCGCGGATAGGCCTCGGCATAGGCCAGCAGAAGGCGCTTGGCATATTCGGCGTATTTCGGGTCGTCGGTCAGCGCATACACGATGCCGAGATTGCAAATGTCGAGCGCCAGCGCGTTATGCACGGCGGCCACCTCGTCGTTCGGCAAATGCACCCAATTGCCCTGCGCGTCCTGGCGAGGTTCCGGCACGCCCAGGGGTTTCGTGATCCGCGCCTCCATCGCCGCTCGCAACCCCTCAAACTGCCGGCGAAACGGCGGATCGGTCTCGAGCAAACCTTTGTAACGGGCAATGTCCTCGCGATCCCAAATCGTCTTCGGATGCTCGGCGGCGATGCGCGGCGTTCCATGCACCACCGGCACCCCCTGCGCGAAGGCGCCACTGGTGGGAGCGATGGCGTCCTCATGACGTTCGACCTGGTACTCCTTCGGAATCGCCATCATCGCGGCCACGTCCGTCGAGCTGTACACGCGAATCCGGCTCCAGCCGCCCCATGCCGGCCCCTTGTTCCCGTCTGGCAATTCCTCCAGCGGATGCTCCCCCGTGACCTTGACCATCACCGTACGGCCCACGCGACCGTCCAACGGAAAAAAATGCCCCTGGCCCGGGGCATGGGGAAGATCCACGGTCAGCACTTTTTCTCCATCAATATAAATCTCCGCCTGCGAAATCTGGCGCGTCCCGCGGTAATTCAGCGGGAATAATTCGATGCCGCGGATATCCACCGGAACAATCAGTCGGATTTCCAGCTCCGCGCCCGTCATCGGCGCGCCGAAGAGCGCCCCCCCGCCCCCTGGTGTCGGACGCAAGGCGTTGATCGCCGGCCAATCCTTGTTCCACGGAGCGCCCCGACCCGTGGCGGTGGCGCCGAGGGTGGTTAGCGCGACGCTGTGCAGCCCCGCCTTCGGGTCGGGCCCCGTCTGTCCCCATGCCGACAGAGCAATCGCCGCCAAAACAACCACGCCCTTCATCTCATGACGATAGTTCATCGTTCGTGTCCCCCTCCGGTCACACCACCACGCGCCGGGCCAGCCTGCCGGATCGGCGCCCCTTGCTCGAGCAATTTCGTTCAACACCTCCGGGATGGCGGCCCGATTCCCCGTCGATTTTCCCGCGGATGTTCAACGGCATCCAATCTATATGGATTCTTTCCATGAAAGTCGAGCGCAAGGGGCCATGCTGACACGATGAGGAAGATCGTCGGCGGTTGCCGAGCGGGTCGCCCATCCTGCGGCAACGAACGGCGCCGGCGTCCAGAGACACCGAAAAATCCAGCCTGACGAATCCCGCCCATCGTCGTGTCCGGCGCCAGACTCGACGGACCACCGGAGGACGCGCGACCCCCTCTCGCTCGAGGATTCCAGCGGGGTATGGGTGCAGGCCGGTGGCGCGAGTGACTTCTCCGTTATCCAGACGCCCGCGATGGCGTTGCCGCCCCCGCTGACTCATAGTATCTTTGGAACGGAAGAAATAGCGGATGGAACGCGCGAATCGTTGTGGAAGACCCTCTATGGCGAACGATACGAGCATTTTTCTGGCGGGCTTCATGGGAACGGGAAAGACGACGGTCGGACGGCTCTTGGCCGAACGTCTCGGGCGTCCCTTCGTGGACATGGACGATCGGATCGAGGCGCGGGCGGGCAAGACGATCTCGGCAATATTCGCCGAGGAGGGGGAGTCGGCCTTCCGCGCGCTGGAGCGGGAGATCGTCGCCGAATTGGCGGGACGGCGGGGCATCGTCGCCGCGGCGGGCGGCGGGGCGGTGATGGACCCGGCGAACACGGCGGCCTTGCTCCGCGCGGGATTGCTTGTCTGTCTTTGGGCGCGACCGGACGTGATCTGGGAACGCGTGCGCGCGCAGACGCACCGCCCGCTGCTGGAAAGCGGCGATGACAAGCGGCGGGCGGTGCTCGAACTCCTGGAAAAACGAAGCCCGGTCTATCATTCGCTGCCGGTCCGGGTGGACACGTCCGACCTGACCCCCGCCGAAGTCGTCGAAAGAATCCTACACATCTACTCTGGTGACGCCTCCAGGCCTCCAGGCCCGCGCACATAAAAAACGGTTGTATCCCGTGGCAGGATGTGATAAGGAGAAAAGGCGACGGCGCGTCATGCGCTAGGACGGAATGAAATGTTACTGCGGGGTGGAGCAGCCCGGTAGCTCGTCAGGCTCATAACCTGAAGGTCCCTGGTTCAAATCCAGGCCCCGCTACCAGTTTCAGGGCCGGAACACATGTTCCGGCCCTTTGTTTTCAAGGGCTTTCTGCATGTCCCCCGTTTCGCCCCCTTCCGGTGCGACACATTGAAAAAACGCGGCAATACCGAGCGACAGGGCCGAAGAAACCGCCAAAGGTCCCCGATGTAGCCGGACCGCGTAGCGAGCGGGGGCAGGCACGGCGCGCCGCGTGCGTAAGGCGGCGTGACGGGCCGGGGCACGGGCGAAGGCGCAAGGCCGGCGGTAGCCGGCCGGGGGATCGCCGAGACAGGGGTTGTCAACCGCGGGGTATTTTTGCTATCAATTGTAGCAGTTCAACCCAGAGGTGGATCATGTCAACAAAACAGATTCTCATTCGGGACGTGCCGGAGTCGATCTACGAGTGGATTGAAAGCGAGCGGCACGCCAAACGGGTGTCACAGAAGGAGTTCTTGCTGAAGGTGTTGGAAAGCGCCGCATCATATGGAAGCGGGACACCGCAACCGACACTGTTTGACTTCCGCCCCTCCATCGCCCAGCCCGTAGGCGGGCCATTCCCATTCACTTTCATTGACCTGTTCGCCGGAATCGGGGGTATGCGCCTCGGTCTTCAGTGGGCTGGGGGCCGAAATGTCTTCTCTTGCGAATGGGATCGTTACTGCCAGAAGACGTATTGCGCGTGGTTCAACGATACGCCCCACGGCGACATACGGAAAATCAAGCCGGATGAGATTCCCGACCATGACATTCTAGCGGCGGGTTTCCCGTGCCAGCCCTTTTCAATCGCCGGAGTGTCGAAGAAAAACAGTCTTGGCCGCCTTCATGGGTTCAAGGACGGATCGCAAGGCAACCTGTTCTTCTACCTCGCGACGATTGCATCTGTGAAGCGACCGCTGGCCTTGATTCTGGAGAACGTCAAGAATCTGGTTTCGCACGACAAGGGGCGGACGTGGGGGACGATCAAGGCGACGCTGGAGGAAATGGAGTACAAGGTCTTTCATAGGGTTATTGATGCACGTGACTACGTGCCGCAACACAGGGAAAGAATATTCATCGTCTGCTTTGACCGGCGGGTGTTCGGCGATTCGATACCCTTTGAGTTCCCAGCAACGCCAGAGGGCAAGAAACCCAAGGTTGCGGATATCCTCGAAAAGAACTGCCCCCCCAAGTACACGCTATCCGATCACCTTTGGCGGTATCTCCGGGACTATGCGGACCGGCACAAGGAAAAGGGGAATGGCTTCGGCTTCGGCCTCGCCGACGTGGATGGCGTGACGCGGACGTTGAGCGCCCGCTACTACAAGGACGGTTCGGAAATCCTGATTCCGCAGAAGGGGAAGAATCCGCGCCGTCTCACGCCGCGTGAGTGCGCACGCCTTATGGGCTTCCCTGATGAGTTGCCGATTGTCGTTTCGGACACGCAGGCATACCGCCAGTTCGGCAACGCTCTTGTTCCGCAGATTGCCTCAGAGGTTGCGAAGCGCGTTGTTGCTGTGTTCCGGTGGCACATGGAGACAAGAGGGCTTTCGCAATTCAGGGCGGTTGCACCGACAAACGGGACGCCCGACCGGAAACAGGAGGTGCGCTATGCCGTCGCCGCTGGTTGAACGTGCCGTCATTGACGCACTGGACAACAACAACGCGCTGTTGAAGTTCATCTCCCCGAACGATACCGGTTTGACCGGCGGCCACCAGTGCGGGTACTACCTGCCGAAAGCCGCGTGGCGTGCATTCACGCCACATGCCCCGAAACGCGGCCGAAATGCGGATCACCTCGTAAACGTGCTTTGGCAGGATGGGCGGCAAACCAAGTCCTGCATCAAGTGGTATGGCGTCGGGACGCGCAGTGAGTACCGAATGACCAGATTTGGCCGGGACTTCCCCTTTCTGACTGCCGACAACGTGGGTGATTTGCTGGTTCTGATACGGACCGGGGAAGCGTCGTTTCATGGCTACGTGTTCGACCTGCCGGACGACATAGCCGATGTGCAGGCAAGCCTAGGGGTGGAGATCATCGGCACATGGGGCGTGTATGAGGGGCTTGTCCGCCCGCCGGAAACGGAAGACGATTGTATTCATCGGCGGTTTGCCGCCTTCATCGAGCGCCTTCGCGAGTTCCCGGATACAGCGACCTTTTCAACGGTGACGCGGGAGTCAATCCTTGCCTGTGTACAAGCGTTCGCGTCGCAGACCGTGGACGACCGGCTAATGCTCTTGATGGATCGGGAGTATGCCCTGTTTCGGATGGTAGAACGGATGCTTTGTCAGGATGAAATCTGCCGTCAGTTCCGGTCGGTGGATGACTTTCTTTCGACGGCCGCACGGATCATGAACCGGCGGAAGTCACGGGCAGGGCGCGCATTGGAAAACCATGTCGGCTACCTGCTTCAGGATGCACACATTCCCTTTGACGTGCGCCCGATTGTTGACGGACAGCCGGACGTGTTGATTCCGGGCAAGGCGCAATATGAAGACCCGTGCTGGCCGGAAGACCGTCTGTATGTGGTGGGCGTGAAGACGACATGCAAGGACCGCTGGCGGCAAGTGCTGAACGAAGCGCGGCGGGTTCACCGAAAGCATATCCTGACTGTGCAGCAAGGTATCTCCGCAAAGCAGTTGGCGGAAATGCGGGATTCGGGCGTGTCTCTCGTGGTGCCGCAGAAGTTGCACAGTATGTACCCAGCGGTTGAGAGGATGGAGGTCCTGACCGTCCGGCAGTTTGTGGACACGGTCCGGCGCACACTGGCAATCCAAGCATGACCGACGTTCTGACAGCAGAGCAGCGGCACCGGTGCATGTCTCGGATACGGGGAAAAGACACCGCGCCGGAAAAGTGCGTGCGCCGCATGATTCACGGTATGGGGTTCCGCTATCGCCTCCACTCCGCCGGACTTCCGGGCAAGCCTGACCTTGTGCTGCCGCGTCTGCGGAAGGTTGTCTTTGTTCACGGTTGTTTTTGGCACATGCACCGATGCCGCTTAGGGCGGGTTCGCCCCGCCACGAATGCCGGTTTCTGGAAGGCAAAGCGCGAAGGCAACCAACAGCGAGACGCACGGACGCGGCGGGCCTTACGTCGGGCCGGCTGGCAAGTGCTGACCGTGTGGGAATGCGAGTTGCGGGACGTGGACAGGCTTGCACGAAAGCTCCGCGCCTTTCTCTCTTCGTCGCTCCCCGCTGGCGCGCCACAGGCGTCGCCCGGCGGCAGGTGCGGGCAACTGTGATGTGGGGCGATATGGCGGGAATGAGCGTTGAATCACGGGGCGGCGCGCGCCGTCTGGCCGAAGCTGACCGCCTCGCAAAAATTCCGGATCCGGCGCAACAGGGGTTCGCCCCGGTCGGCGCGGCGGATCAAGCCGGCGGACCTCGAAGACAACCTCGACGCGCTTCCGCCTCGCCTGTGACCGGGTGAAGGTGAAGGAAAAGGGAAGTCGCGCCCCGATCTTCCGACCATTGGAAACCGGCGGGGCGTCTTCTTCCGATCGTTGGAAAGGTCCCCTTCCACGGAGGGGCGGAGCAGTGTGGGACACCGACTGCCTGCGAAGCCCCGACCAACACGCCTGGCCCGATGGAAGCCGTGGCGCAAGGGGGCAAAGCGGAGGAGTGGCGGCGGCCTGCCTGCCGCGACATCTGCGGCGCAGACAGGCAACCTGAAAGGGCGAACTCGCCGGTCGGCTACCTCCTGGGGCTGGCCTGGAGAAGGCGATGGAAAGAGGGCCTATCGGGCTCAAGCATTACCTTGAAGTCGCGCCGCAATGGATGATGGAACGCGAGATGACGCCGTTCATGCGAATGTTCATGGATGCGAGCCCGACGGAGCGGATGGCTATACTGGAAGAGCAGGCGCGCCGGTCTAAACAGAAACGGCCGTAACGGTTTATGGTGTCTTCGGTCGCGGTGTCGGGTTGAGAAGAATACAGTCGGATAGCCGCAGGAATGGAGAGGTTCGCAGACCTGACATCTGTTTTATTTTCCCGGATATTTTGATTTGGTCATCTAGCTTCATCGCTTCGATGATGGCAATCGCCTCGTCGTTCGGATCGAATTCCGCATCTATAACCTTCGTGCCGGAGTCCGAATATTTGGTCGGGACGCGGCACCATATGGTGACCATGAATCTCGTTCCGAACGGATACCGATTATGGAGCGCGCCATCCACGATGATCCGCTTGCCGATGTAGGGCGTCGTGTCGATGAATGGATTTTTCTTCGAGACGCCTGGCGGGAGATCGCGGATGAGCTGTGTGAGCGACGAGTAGTCGGCTTGCGGCAATTCGGCGGCACCTACGATAGGTGCGCCGATTACCAGCGCAATGGCGATCATGATGATCATGGCTGGTTTCGCCTCTAAGAACGAGTTACTGCATGATCCATCGGATGTCAATGCCCGTGGTGACGCGATCGGGTGCGCACTCGCGGGTGTTGCGGTGGCCTGGGGTCTGTGCTCTATTTTGGAATCGGTGCGTCGTGGTTTCCATCACCGCGCGGCAAGGTGTGGAGTACACAAATGGCGCGGGAAAATTGGTGTCCCCGCGCCATGTTCCGCGCCGGTGAATGCCGCTGCACCGTGTCCCCCTGCGGGTTCCCCCCTTTGGCCGTGTTCCCTCGTGAAAGAGGGAATCAGAAAAGAGGATTTCCAAGGAGGGGCTGAAGGGGAAAGCGGCGTTGCCGGGACCGCTCGCCGCATTCTTCACGGACCGTCTTTGGTGTGGACTCTCCCGGCCATGTCCGGGGAAGACCACACGGAAGGCGGCCGGGGAAAGTACAATGCGCCGCCGGCAAACCCGTTCGCCTTCACCGCGAACACGATCCCAGCGGCGCTCCGCTTCAGCCCCGGAGCGTCTGCGCGGCGAGCGCGCCGACTGGGACTTCAGAGGCGAAAACCCCGCCCATCTGGTGAACGAGTCGCGTCCACCGTGCAGACTAGGGCAGGATTCCTACTCTCTCGTGTCCCACGCAGGCCGTCTCCTTTGGGCGCCGCTACACGAAAGCCTCGCTACAGATGATCCTGGGAATCGCTCTGTCGGACATCGCGAGACTGCGCTGAGCGGAGGCGTCCTTCAGGTTGTGCTGGTCGTAGATGCGAATGAGGTTCCTAAGCAGTCCTTCTCCAGTCGCTGAGTTCCTTCGCAACCGGTTCAATTCCCGCTTCACCGCGCCCGTGAGCGGCCCCCGGAATACCTTTTCCAGGTCGTTCACGTTCTGTTTGATGTGCTCGTCGGCCGTGGTCTCGAAGACGATGCGCAGTTCCCGAAGAACGTAGAGTTGGCCGTGTGTCAGACTGGCCGTGTAGTTGCGCTCCGCCTCCCGGTGCCGGACTTCTTCGGCAAACTGCCGTTGGATCGCCATCACCGTCTTGTTGTAGTCCTCCGGCAAGGGGGCTGCCTTCGCGTCCGGCGCGCACTTGACCGCGCCAACCACCTTCGGCACGTCGCGGGAGATCACGGTCCCCTTGTCGTCGAGCAGGAACAACTGCTGGAAGCGCCCCGCCTGGCAGAAAACGTACACGCCGCGTTGCAGCGATGACCGGGCCGCGCGGATGCCGTCGCGAAGGTTGGCGATGCGCTCGTACTCGCCGGGATTCTCCTTCCGCAATTGCCGGAGGATTTCCTCGGCCTCGTTCAGATCGAGGAACTCGTCGTCCGCCCCGCCCCACAAGTCCAGTTGAACCGGAGCGCCGCCGCGGGTCTCGTAGATCGCGTACATGGCTTCCGGGTTCAGCTTCTCGGTCCGGTCCAAAATCTCGGAATCCTCCCCGATGGTGTCGTGAATCTCCTGGATGCGGCGTTCCAGTTTCTCGTGGAGTTTCAAGTTCGCCTCGATGCCGGTCTCCGGCAGAAAGTTGAATCCGAATATACGCTCATGCTCGGAGCCGATACGGTCAATGCGACCGAATCGTTGAATCAGGCGCACCGGGTTCCAGTGCAGGTCATAGTTGATGATGTTGTCGCAGTCCTGGAGGTTCAGACCCTCGGCGAGTACGTCCGTCGCGATCACGGTCATGAGTTCCGCCTCGTCCTTGCCGAAGCGGTACTCCGGGTTCGCCTTGGGCGCGAAGCGGCCGACGATCTTCTCCTTGCTCTTGTCGCCGCTGAAGATGACCTCGATCTGCGGGTCACGACCGCCCGGATTCAGGTTGGCGGACAGGTACTTCGCGGTGTCCGCGTACTGCGTGAAGATCAACCGCTTGGCGCCTTTCAACGGTTTCTCGGCCAGGCGCTTCTTGAGCGTTTGGAGTTTGGCGTCCTTCTCGGCGGTGATGGGGGAGACCAGTTTCAGAATCTTCTCAAGCAGTTCGATGTCGTGTTCGATGTGCGCTCGCAGCGTCGCCAAGTCGAAGTCGCCCGCCTCGTACCGTTTGGATACCTCGCGCAAAGCGTCAATCAGATCGGCCTCTTCCAGGGCGTCGCTTTCGTAAAGGATGTACTGGGCACCTTCGCCGGCAGGGACAAAGCCCTGGTCAAGAGACGCGATGAACGTCCGGTGAATCCGCAGCAGGCGAGCGACCGTTTCCCGGAAGGCGTAGACGCTGGACTCGAACCGCTTGAACAGAAGGATGCGCATCAACCCGCGCAGATTCGCGCCGGCCCGTTGCAGGCTGGTGTACGGCTCCTTCTTCTGCTTCTCCGGCGCGACGTAGTGCCACAGACCATAGCGGGCGTAGGTGAGTTCGCCGGCCGATACCGCCTTGGTCGGCTTCCCCTTACGGGGTTTGCCCAGATAGCCGCGAAGTTCCTGGTAGAGGCCCTGGTACGTGTCCTCGATGCTGTACTCGATGGTCTCAAGGACGCGCTTCGGAAAGAACTGGCGCTTCCCGCCGACCAGAACGTACGCCTTGCGCTTGCCCTGCACGTAGTCCTGAAACCGGTTCGGGTCAACCGGCTCGCGCGTCTCCGCGTCGAAGCCGTACCAGCGTAGGATGTGCTGGCGCGTCCGTCGTACAAGGATGTTCGCCAGCAGGTCAGGCAACTTCCGTTCCGCCTTGTCTATGAGCTTGAAGTACTCCTTCAGGTTCGGCGGATCAACGGGCAGGTCCGTGCGGTCGTCCTGGTGGAACAGTTTGATTTGATGGTACACGTCCCAGGCGCTCTTGTTCCGGGGCGTGGCCGTCAGGAAACAGCAGCGCCGCCCGGTGGACAGGAACGTCTGAACCACCTTGTAGCGTTGGGTGTCCGGGTGGCGGAGATTGTGGCTCTCGTCCACAAGAACGAAGTCCCGATCCTTGAACTTCACGTCGTTCAGCAGCCGGGTTACGCCCGCATCCTCGTCTTCCCGCAGGAAGCCCATCGAAAGCACGCGGGCGTTGAGTTCGTAGACTTCGTTGTAGCGCTCCCACATCTCGGTCAACGGGGCGGGGCAGACGATCAGCGGCCGGGCGTGGTCGGCCCTTTCAAAGTGCTTCACGATGGCCGCGCCGATGTAGCTCTTGCCCAAGCCGACCACGTCGGACACGAACGCCCCGCCGAAATCGCGTACCATCTGGACCGCCTGCCGGACCGCCACCTTCTGAAAACTCGCCAATTTGCGGAAGATGTCGTCATCCCAAAGCAACTCCGCCTCGTCCTCGGCCTCCAGGCGGTCCCGAACAAGGGTGTAAAGCGTCTTCATGTAGATGTCATGGGGGCGGACCTGCGCCGCCGCCCATGACTCCTTGAGTTCCGTCATGAGGGTCTCGTCGAACTCCGGGGCTTCCTTCCAAAGGTCGTCGAACCAGCGGACCAGTTCCGCGTGGTTTTGGTTTCCCTGAACGATGACGTTCAACTCCGTGTTGTGGGTCAGGCCGGCGAGGGTCAGGTTGGATGAACCGACCACCGCAATCCCCTTCTCGTGCCGTTCGATTTCCGTGCCGACGAGATCGAACACCTTGCCGTAGTCGCAAATGTACGCCTTGGCGTGGAGTCGCCCCTTCGTATAGACGCGGACCTTGAGCCGCTTCTCTTCCACCATGCGAATCAGCCCAGCGATGAGTTCCTGCGCCTCGTCCGTCTGATCCATCAATTCGACGCAGTTCCGCAAATTGTCCGCCGTCTCCCGGGCCATCTTTTCGGCCTCGGTCCGCTTGGGGTAGACCTGCTTCTCGACCTCCTCTGCCGCAAGGTCCAGCCGGCGGTAGCCTTCGGCCAGCATCTCGACCGTCTCGCGGTTGGCGGTGTTGCCGATTAGAAGCCGCAGTTCCTTCAGGTTCAACAGGCGCTTGGCAACGCTGGTCAGCCCGTACAGAAACAGGTAGCCCACCGCAAATCGGGCGCGTTCGCTGCTTCCCAGCATCTGGTTAAGGTGGTCAACCAGTTTCTCGGCGCGGTTGTCTATGATGTCGTGGGTGGGCATGGGCTATGGCTGCCTTTCCATTGCATCAGTCTCCCTATACATTGCATCAGTCTCCCGAGTCTCCGGTGCAATGGGAGGCTGATGCAATAGGCGTTTCCCGGGGCGGTAAACCGCGCCGGTTCCGCGACGGCCTGTTCCTTCAAGCCATTCTGTATCAACGAGTTCACGCAGCAATCGCCCCGCTGCGATCCTATTCAATTGCAGAATCTTGCGCACATCCTGGTTCCACAGCGTTCCCGTCTTTTGGAGCCGAGAGAGGAGGTTGCACGGCGATTCCGGCATTTCCGGCCGCGCGCGCAACGGTTCTCGTACCTGGCAGACCTTGCCTCGCTTGGCCGGCAGCACAACTACGCCCTTTCGGATCATCTCCTTGATGGCTCTTGAGGCCCCGTAGATGTCGTGCTGTGCGTGATCGTGCATAGCCGTTCCGTCCTCACTGCGCGCACTGGCCGATTATCCAAACGTGCGCCTTCGGATGCTTCTTCCATGCCGGCTTGAGGATCTCCCATGCGATCGCCGCCTCCTCCGGGCTCCCCATGCTGTACGAGCCCGGCATCTTCTTCGGGAGCCGCTTGAGACCAGCAAAATAAGCTTCGGCGTGGGCGTTATGTTTCCGCGCCGCCGCGAGCGCGTTGCGTTCGACGCCGCCGCCCGCCAGTCGCTCCATACGCTGCGGGAGCGATTCTGGGGTAGCGTATCGAGCTTTGCGTGGTATGGTCATGTCAGTCTCCGTTGCTCGCTGCGCGCCCGATACAGCTTCTCCGTGAAACCGCCCTCGCTCAAGAACTGACGCTCCAGACCCTCCATCTGACGCCGCAGAAGATAGGTCGCCTGATGGATCAGGCAGATCAGCGTGTTGGCGGCGACCTCGGGGTCGTCCAACCAGTCTGACTTGTCCGACATGTCTGACTCGTCTGATCTGTCCGACCCGCCCTTCCTGTACCTCCCCCGCACCGCCAGCGCCTCAGGCGAGTCCTTGGGCCAGAGGCGCAGCCCGCGCTGGCGCAGGAAGTCCTCGTAGTCGAGCAGAAGTTCCTCCATGCTGGCCTTGGCCACGCCCGTGAGCTTGAGTTCCGTCTTCTTGGAGGTGGCCGACGCCACGCTGCCCTCCGCGATGTTCTGCACGCCGCTCCGCGCCGCCTGCACCATCTGGTCGTGCGTGCGGCTGCGCCGGTCCACAAAGCGGTCGCAAAACGCCACCGTGCCGTCGTACGCGAGCTGCGCGGTCTGGAAACTGCGCAACTTCCGGTAGCCGCCATGCTTCGGGATCAGGCGCGCGCGGGCGCCAGAATTGTCGGACCCGTCGGACCTGTCTGACATGCTCACACCTCCTTGTTCATGCTTTCGTCCGCGTCCTCGATCACGCGAACAACGTCGAGGGATTTCAAGTCGAAGAGCATCCCGCGCAATGTCGCTTGCTTGGCGTAAGCCTTCTCGTGAAGTTCCTGCAACGCGGTCAGTTTGTCGGCGTCCGGCAGATTGGCCAAGTCCGGCGGGTTCAGCTTCGCCGTCTCGTCGAACAGTTTCAGTCTCCTCGCGTGCAGTTCGCCCGGGAAGAACAACTCGTACACCAGCCCGTTGAGCCATTGCTCCAGATAGGCGATCATCAGGCCGGTCGGCGCGTTTTGCGCCTTCTTGCCGGCGGGGGAGTGGAGCCAGATCAGGGCTTCGGCGAGGCGTTCGCAGAGTCCCCGTTCGCGCGGATTGGTTTCTGGTATTGGGAATTGCTGCACGTATTGTGTCTTGAACTCTTGGTAGCCGCCTCGTCTTTGAATTCCTAGGTGGGCAAAGAAAAACGTTATGACGGAGGAATTGAGAACTGGGAGGAGAAACGCAACCGGGCCGCAGATGCAGAAGGATGTCATATCTAGGTAACTGCCAGTGTCTGCGGCAAAGCGGCAACCGTAGGCGATATTGGGGTAGACTATTTTGCGCCCTTCGTAGCCTGACGTGAATGCCTTCTGAGGTTGCTGCAACTCATACCACTTCTGATCAAGTGCGCGTGTCTCAAGGCGGGACTTGAACGGCCGCAAGTGATTCTTGACTGCCGGATACTGATCGATGTCGATCCCATGCGGCGTGTAAATGATGTACTGGTCAGAAACCCCAGGATGCCACTTCCTTATGTGTTTGCCGTGCAAGTATGGCTTGATGATGTCCGCCGAACACGGATCGTCCGCCAGCAGGCGCTTACAGCATTCCGAATCAATCAGAAACGCATCGTTCAATCCCGTCTTAATGCCTGCGAATATCCTCTTGCTGACTACGCTACCCAATGGAGTCCCGCTGCCACGGATTTTATCGACGAGACGAAGGACTTCTCGTTCACCCAGTCGCCAACCATCTTGCCGGAGTTCGCGTTGGTGCAGTATGCCCGCATCGTGCTCAAAGATTTCAGGAAACTCACGTATGTCCGGGCCGGGCGTCCAGGTCATGACGCGGGATTCCCAATCCTCGGCGTCCACCTTCTCGGGCAACTTCCCCAGTTCCACGGAGCGGGTCTTCCGCGTCACGATGATCGCCGGGTAGGCAATGGACGTGAAGACCGGCGCATCGCCGAAATCGAGCATTACGCTGGGGCGTGTGGCGTAGGCCAGGTAGGTCCGCAGGCGCTTGCCGTAATCGGCGCGGAAGTACTTATTGCTGGTGATGAAACTCAACACGCCGCCGACGCGAAGGAGCTGAAGGGACCGCTCGAAGAAGTAGACGTAGAGGTCCGCCCATGGCCGATCCACAGATCAAGATAAACGAGCGCAAGGAGAATGAGTTGTAGCCTTTGAGTGGACACCCTTCAC
>Ga0255347_1004098_pt1 | contig 18015 bp, 17 predicted proteins | sample wastewater_treat_2_FD_192479 | JGI IMG/M metagenome (GOLD analysis project Ga0255347, IMG submission 192479) | Wastewater microbial communities from Lulu Island WWTP, Vancouver, Canada - plant24 | ecosystem: Engineered > WWTP > Wastewater > Unclassified | place: Canada: Vancouver, British...
ATGAATGAGACTCAGCGCTTGCTGCGTTATCTCTTTCAGACCGATAATGCCCTCACCATTCCCGTTTCAGCGACCGGCAGCGCGGGCATGGAGGCCTGTCTGGTCAACCTGGTGGAACCGGGCGATACGGCGGTTGTTGCGGTGAACGGGGTTTTTGGCACCCGCATGAGCGACATCGTCACCCGCATTGGCGGCAACCTGGTCAGGGTCGACGGCGAATGGGGCCGGGCAGTCGACCCGGAGGCAGTGGCCCGAGCGGTGCAGGGGTGCCGGCCCAAAATCGTCGGGGTAGTGCATGCCGAGACTTCGACCGGTGCCGGAACGCCTCTGGAAGACCTCTCGACCATCGCCCACCAGGCCGGAGCCCTTTTCCTGGTGGACTGCGTCACCTCACTGGGCGGGATGGACGTCTCCATCGACCGGTTGCATATCGACGCAGCCTACAGCGGCACTCAGAAATGCATCTCCTGCCCTCCGGGACTCTCGCCGGTTACCTTCAGCACGGCAGCAGTGAAGGCCCTCGAACAGCGCCGGCACCCCGTGGTCAGCTGGTATCTCGATTTCAGCATGATCCGCGACTATTGGGGCAACGAACGCAAGTACCACCATACGGCGCCGGTCAACATGGTCTACGGCATCCGTGAGGCACTGCGAATCATCGCCGAAGAAGGTCTTGAGGCGCGGTATGCGCGGCATCGCCTCAACCACCGGGCCCTCGTGGCTGGGGTCGAAGCCATGGGCCTCCGGATGCTGGTGCCGGAGAAGGAGCGGCTCCCCATGCTGAACGCCGTTTGCATCCCGGACGGCGTGAACGATCTCAGAGTGCGCAAGGCACTGCTCAACGACTTCGCCATCGAGATCGGCGGCGGTCTGGGCCAGTTTGCCGGCAGGGTGTGGCGGGTCGGGCTGATGGGCCATTCCTGCCGTCGCAAGAATGTCTTGCTGTTCTTGTCGGCGCTGGCAGCGGTGCTGACGGCCGAGGGCTTCAAAACCCGCCCGGGCGCCATTGAGGCAGCCATGGCGAGCTATGATTCAGCGTGAGGCAATATCACAACGCGGCGTCGTTGGCAACAACCGGCCACGAGGCAGGATGGCAGGAGCATCACTGGTGACGATCTCGCCAGTTGTTCTTCACTTCCTGCAGCAGATCGAGACCTTCACCCGGATAGACCGCACGGTCGGCAGGGTCGGTTGCCGGCGGTGTTGGCCAATGGCCGGGCTGGGGGTCGGGACCTTCGAGAGTGATGGCGGAAGGAGCCCGGTCGACCAGCCGGGGGGTCTTGCGGAGGTCCATCCCCCGCGCCGGGCAGCTGAACTCGATGGGGATGCCGTTGGGATCGAAGGCATAGATGGAATGGATGAAGCCGTGGTCGATCATTTCCGACACCCAAAAACCGGCTGCATCCAGCCGTTCCTTCAAGAGCCAGAGTGATTCCTCGGCTTCTACGCCAAAGGAGATGTGATCGAACACAAAGGGTCCCTTGACCGGGTAGCCATGGTCTTTTTCCGCCACGGGCTCAACCTCCGGCCACTCGAAAAATGCCAGCATGTCGGTTGCCGAAATCTCGAAAAAATAGTGCCGGTAGCCCGGTTTGCCCAGCCCGGCAACCAGTCTCAGGCCGAGCAGATCACGCCAGAACCGGATGGTTGCGTCCATGTCGCGGGTGACCATGGCCAAATGATGGATACCGGTGAATTGGATCATGACGGTTTTCCTCTGCTATCGGTTAATCCAATAAGCTGCTTCCGGGTTGCGAGTTGCGGGTTGCGGGTTGCGGGCTGTCCGTTAGGCTCCGTCCTTTTCATGGTGTCAGAGTGTCCCGAAGGAACATGAATAACGCTTGCCAACGCACCCTCTGCCTGCCCGGCTTCCCGCTCCCTGCCCCACCCTGCAATTCCTCACTCTTCACTTTTACTCACAACCCGCCCGAGTGCCAACCGGAATCCGACACCTCCCGAAATGACAGGGAAAAATGAGAATTGGTGCACAAGTGATGATTCCGTCTTGACAGGTCCGCCCATTTCGACTAACAGGTCGGTCTCTTGCTTACGTTGCTTCATCTCGAGCAGTTGTTCCGCCGTTGCTCACTTTTTCCGGTGCTTCCAGTTCCCGCGCACGTGGTTCCGGCGCTAATCCAAGAGAGAGGAGGGGATAAATCGCCACTGGTACGCATGTGACATTCCATCAACAGCTCCGCGATCACCGTGATCGCCAAGGGAATCCGAAGGATTATGAGTCTTTACAAGCTATTATCGCACCATCGCAACGCCATCGTCAAGAAGTGGTTCACCGGCATCGTGGGCACATACGCCCCCGAAACCGCCAGATTGCTTGAAAAGGAATCGAACCAGTTTGCCAATCCCGTAGGCCATACCATCCGGCACGGGATCCAGGCCGTCTATGACGAATTCTTGCACTCGCTGGAACCCGAGAAGCTCGTACCGCATCTGGACCCCATCATTCGGATCAGGGCGGTGCAGGAGTTCTCGCCAGCTCAGGCGATTTCCTTCGTGTTCCTGTTGAAGCCGATTGTCCGGGAGGAATTGAGGCAGGACATTCAGGAGCATCGAGTCTCCTCTTCCGAACTTACCGCTTTTGACGCCAGGGTCGATGAACTCGCCCTGCTGGCGTTCAACACCTATGCTCAGTGTCGAGAGAGGCTCTTTGAAGTGCGCCTCAGCGAGTACCGGAACCGGACCAACCGGCTGTTGCAGAGAGCCAATCTGCTGGCCGAAATTCCGGAGCAGCAAGCAGAACCTGAAGGCTTTAACCAATAACAAACGTTACCCTTTGGATGCGAGGGATTGCTAAATGGGCATTAAGTTTTCGCTAATGGTAGTCGGTGCGCTCATTGCCGTTGTCTTCCTGGGAGTGAAGGGGCTCGGTCTCTACTATCTATTCGGGGTCATCATTCCCTATCTGGCCATCTTCACCTTTATCGGCGGATTTGTGCTCCGGATTTTCGACTGGGCACGCTCCCCGGTACCCTTCCGGATTCCGACAACCGCAGGGCAGCAGTACACTCCTTTACCGGGTTTCAAACAAAACAAGTTGGACTGCCCCTCCAGCACCGCCGGCGTGATCGGCCGGATGGCGCTTGAGGTGCTGCTCTTCCGCTCTTTATTCCGCAACAGCAAAGTGGAACTCCGCGACGGGCCGAAGCTCACCTACCAGTGGGAGAAGTGGCTGTGGCTGGCGGGCCTTTTGTTCCACTGGTCGTTCTTGATCATCCTCATCCGCCATCTTCGCTTCTTTGCCGAACCGGTGCCCGGTTTCGTCCACCTGACAGAAACCCTCGACGGCATTCTACAGCTCGGGCTTCCCGGGGTCTACCTCACCGACGGCCTGTTCCTGGTGACGGTCACCTACCTTTTTGTCCGCCGGGTCGTGATCCCCCAGGTCAAATACATCTCCCTGCCGGCCGATTATTTTCCGTTGTTTCTGCTGCTGGCTCTGGGCACAACCGGCATCCTCATGCGCTACTTTTTCAAAGTCGATCTCCTGAAGGTGAAGGAACTGACCATGGGGCTTGCCAGCTTCCATCCGACCATTCCTGAGGGTATTGGGATCCTTTTCTATATTCATTTCTTTCTGGTCTGCACCCTTTTCTGTTATTTCCCCTTCAGCAAGCTCATGCACCTCGGCGGGGTCTTTCTGAGCCCGACGCGAAACCTGCCCAACGACAGCCGCATGGTCAGGCACATTAACCCCTGGAATTACCCGGTCAAGGTCCACACCTATCAGGAATATGAAGATCATTTCCGGGAAAAGATGATTGAAGCCGGACTACCCGTAGAAAAGGAGCAATAGCAGCTATGGCAACAGTCCCAAAACCACATGAACTGACGATCGATCACAAACCGCCCCAAGCCGGCTGGATGGAGACTCCCGTCGTGTTCAGGCCGGGCACGTGGTGTTACGCCGCAAAAACAAAGAACCTCGAAGCGATCGGCGCGCCCAATCCCAGGGAATGGTCGCCCGCCGACGAAGATTGGAAGCTCCCTGAAAACTGGAAGGAAATGATCTTCGAGGGGATCCGTGAGCGGCTGGATAAGTATCGATCTTTCAAGCTTTTCATGGATATTTGCGTGCGCTGCGGCGCCTGTGCGGACAAGTGCCATTTCTTCATTGGCACAGGGGATCCCAAGAACATGCCGGTGCTCCGGGCGGAGCTGCTGCGCTCGGTCTACCGCAAGGATTTCACCACCGCCGGTAAAATCATGGGAAAGTTTGCGGGTGGCCGGGAACTCACCATGGATGTCTTCAAGGAGTGGTTTTACTACTTCTTCCAATGCACCGAATGCCGCCGCTGCTCGGTTTTTTGCCCGTACGGGATCGATACGGCGGAAATCACCATCATCGGCCGGGAGTTGCTCAACCTCGTTGGCTGCAACATCGACTGGATCGCCGGCCCCGTGGCCAACTGCTACCACAACGGCAATCACCTGGGCATTCAGCCCCATGCGTTCAAGGACATGATCGAGTTCTTCGTGGATGAGATCGAGGCGGTGAATGGCGTGCGGGTGGAACCGACCTTCAACCGGAAAGGTGCGGAGGTGCTCTTCATCACCCCTTCGGGAGACGTCTTTGCCGACCCCGGCACCTACACCCTCATGGGTTATCTGATGCTCTTCCACGAAATCGGACTGGATTACACCTGGAGCACGTACGCCTCGGAAGGCGGCAACTTCGGCTTCTTCACCTCCCACGAAACCATGAAGCGGTTGAATGCCAAGATGTACGCCGAAGCCAAGCGCCTTGGCGTCAAATGGATCCTGGGCGGCGAATGCGGCCACATGTGGCGGGTTATCAACCAATACATGGACACCATGAACGGTCCGGCCGACTTTCTCGAGGTGCCGGTTTCCCCCATTACCGGGACCCGCTTCGACAATGCCCGCAGCACCAAGATGACGCACATTGTCGAGTTCACCGCCGACCTTATCCAGCATGGCAAGCTCAAGCTGGATCCGAGCCGCAACGACCATCTGCGGGTGACTTATCATGACTCCTGCAACACCGCTCGCGGCATGGGCTTCCTGGAAGAGCCCCGCTATGTCCTCAAGAATGTCTGCAACAATTTCTTTGAAATGCCCACCGGTACCACCCGCGAGCAGACCTTCTGCTGCGGCTCGGGATCCGGCTTGAATACCGACGAATATATGGAAATCCGCATGCGCGGCGGGCTGCCTCGCGCCAACGCCGTACAGTATGTTGCGAACAGGCATGACGTCAACATGCTGGCCTGCATCTGCGCTATCGACCGGGCAGTGCTCACCGCCTCGATGAACTACTGGGTACCCAGCGTGGGGGTCACAGGCGTCCACGAACTGGTGGGCAATGCGCTGGTGATGGAGGGCGAAACGGAACGCACCACCGACCTTCGCGGTGAACCCTTAGCCGGCATGGAGGAAAGCGAAGATGAAGATCTATAATGCCAAACAAATCATCCCGGGGCTCATTGTCTTTCTGGGATTGATCACCTTTCCCCTCTGGTACGCCATGGGCAAGACGGCCCCTCCGCCGGACATCAAGATCGACACCCCGGTGATCCAGGTGATGGAAGTAAAGCAGTGCATCATGCCCAAAGCCGAGATGCGGACCGGCCACATGCAGCTCTTGAATGACTGGCGGACGGAAGTGGTGCGGAACAATCAACGGGTCTACGTGGCTGAGGACGGCAAGCAATACAACATGAGTCTGCAGAACGAATGCATGCGCTGTCATTCAAATAAGAGCCAGTTCTGCGACCAGTGCCACACCTATGCCGGCCTTAAGTTGAACAGTGTGCCCTATTGCTGGACCTGCCACATCGCCCCGAAGGAGGCCAAGTAATGGAAGAGAGCAGAAGAAGCTTTTTGAAACTCGGCGGACTCTGTGCCTTGGGGCTTGGGGCCTTACCGATCGCCGATGCCCTGGGGCAGACGGACCTGCCGAAAGTAACACCCGATCCGAAGGCTCTAGTTGGCAAGCGCTGGGCCATGGTGGTGGATATGAAGAAATGCTGGGAAAAGGGCAAGCCGGGTTGCCAGGACTGCATTCTCGCCTGCCATGCGACCCACAATGTCCCCGATATCGGGACCACTAAAGAAGAAGTCAAATGGCTCTGGACCGAGCATTATGAAAATGCTTTTCCAGGTCAGGAAAGCCTATACATGCCTGAAGGCATGAAGGAAAAACCCTTTTTTGTCCTCTGCAATCACTGCGCGAACGCACCCTGCGTAAGGGTCTGCCCCACTCAGGCCACCTTCAAACGCGTGGATGGCATCACCATGATGGACTTCCACCGCTGCATCGGCTGCCGCTACTGCATGGCCGGCTGCCCGTACGGGGCCCGCAGCTTCAACTGGAAAGACCCCCGCGATTTCATCAAGACCGAGCTGAATATGACCTTCCCCACCCGTGAGCGCGGGGTGGTCGAAAAGTGCAATTTCTGCGACGAACGGCTGGCCGTGGGCAAGCCTCCCGCCTGTGTGGAAGCCTGCAAGGTCGGCGGCCTGGCTTTCGGCGATCTGGAGGACCCCAATTCGGAAGTACGGAAGCTGTTGACGATACACTTTACCATTCGCCGCAAACCCGAACTGGGAACTGATCCCAGCGTTTACTACATCGTTTAGAGAGGTGGGTTATGCTTGATAGAGCCTTCACTGGAAGTCAAAAATATAACCGCTTTCTCCTGGGACTGATGGTGCTCATCGGGCTGGGCTTCGCCACCTATCTGGTGCAGCTGAACAAAGGCCTCACCATCACCGGTATGGGCCGGGATGTCTCCTGGGGAATCTACATCGCCCAGTTTACCTTCCTTGTCGGTGTGGCCGCCTCAGCCGTCATGGTGGTCCTGCCCTATTATCTGCACAACATCAAGGTCTTCGGACGCATCACCATCCTGGGTGAATTCCTGGCGGTGGCCTCGGTGACCATGTGCCTCCTGTTCATCATCGTCGATCTCGGGAAACCCATGCGCCTCCTGAACGTGCTCCTCTACCCGACCCCCAACTCGATCCTGTTTTGGGACATGGTCGTCCTGAACGGCTACCTCTTCCTCAACATTCTGATCGGCTGGAACGTGCTCGAGGCGGAACGCAAAGGGGTGCCCTATCCTAACTGGGTCAAGCCGCTCATCTACCTTTCGATCCCCTGGGCCGTCAGCATCCATACGGTGACGGCCTTCCTGTACGCCGGTCTTCCCGCCCGCCACTACTGGTTGACTGCGATCATGGCCGCCCGCTTTCTCGCATCGGCCTTCTGTTCCGGCCCTGCCCTGCTGATCCTGCTGGCCTATCTGGTCAAGAAGCACACCAGGTTCGATCCGGGTCAGGAAGCCATCGAAAAACTGTCCGTGATCATGACCTACGCCATGATCATCAGTGTCTTTTTCGTCGGCCTTGAATTCTTCACCGCCTTTTACAGCCAGATTCCCGGCCATATGCACTCGCTGGTCTACCTCTTCAAGGGGCTTGAAGGCCATCGCTTCCTGGTGCCCTTCATGTGGCTCTTCGCACTCCTCGCGATAGCGGGACTGGTATTGCTGCTCAACCCCAACACCAAGCGGAACGAAAAGAAGCTCAAGATCGCCTGTGCCTGTGTTTTCTTCTCGATGTGGTTGGAAAAGGGCCTGGGGCTGGTAGTCGCCGGTTTCATCCCCAACCCCTTTGAACAGGTCCGGGAATACTCGCCCACCATCCCTGAGGTCATGATCGCCATCGGGGTTTGGGCAACAGGGTTCTTCGTTCTGGCCGTCCTTTACAAGATCGCCACCTCGGTCAAAGAAGAAGTGGCCTGAAGCCGCCGATGGCTGCCTGAGGATCCCCCCGGGCGCTGACTTGTAGATGAAGGGCTCATTCCCCGCTCGGGAATGGGCCTTTTTTCTCACCCCGCAAGGTCGCACGGAGCCTGGTGGCAACCCGCGGCAGCCGACTGTCCATCAGTTGGTTGATCGCGTTGGATTCCTCTGGAGGGAGCGCAACGGACAGAGTGGTATCTTAGTGTTCTACATGTTCTTGGTGGCTTGAACAGAGTTGAAATGAGTGCGAGCGGTTTTGGCCGGCCTCCGGCAGGGCCATGGCTCCATAAGGGTCCAGCCGTTGGCGATTGTCATCAGGGCTTGAATTTGTTATTTAAGGCGTACTCTTTTTGAACTGAGCGGCGGGCGTATGAATCGTCGTTCCGAGCGCAACCGTCTTCCTGGATCAGTCATCTTCGGGCGAGAGGGTGGCAACGCTGCTCGGAATGCCTTGGAGGCAGGATATCAGATTCTCAGACACTAGAGAGAGGAGCAGGAGAATGAACCGTAGGTTGTTGATTCTGGGGATTGCGATGGCTTTTATGGTATCGGCTTGTGCCACCCCGATGACGCGCCAGGAAAAGGGAGCGGCTACCGGTGTCGGTTTGGGAGCGGCTACGGGCGCTCTTCTAGGCCAGGCGATTGGCAGGAATACCGGTTCCACCCTCCTGGGAGCGGCTGCCGGAGCGGTAGTGGGTGGTATCGCCGGCAGCATGATCGGGAATTATATGGACAAGCAGGAACAGGACCTCCAATTAGCTGTAGCGGGCCGTGAAGGCACAACCGTGCAGCGCTACCAGAACGACCTTGCCATCACCATGAAATCCGATGTGCTGTTCGACACCGGGTCGTCCTCGATCAAGCCGGGCGGCTCTGACGAAATCGCCCGCATCGCCGAGATCCTCAACCGTTATCCGGAAACCCGCGTGACCATCGAGGGCCACACCGACAGTAAGGGTTCAGAGAGTTACAACATGCGCCTTTCGGAAGAACGGGCCAAGGCTGTGGCAGACTCCCTTATGGCTCGCGGCGTGGATGCCAGGCGTCTCACCACCGTCGGCCTCGGCCCCTCGCGGCCGATTGCGAGCAACAACACTGAAGCCGGACGGCAGCTCAACCGACGCGTGACGCTGATGGTTACTCCCATCGAAGCCTAGCAGCGCGGCATAAGTCGTAGGCCGCTTAGGGCAGGTATCTTGCTGTTCCCCTTGCCGTTGCGTTTCATGTTCATTCAACGCAACCTACGGAGACGATCGGCCCTAACGCGAGGATGATAGGTTGCGTTGAGAGGAGCGAAACGCAACATGTGTAGGGTACCGAACTTTCACCGCGCTATGCTGCGCCATAGAAATAGGCGGCCACCCTCCCTTCGTCCAACCGGCGGAAGCCGGTAACCAGACGCCGCAAGCCGGCGGGAATGACTCAGGTGGATTTTTCTCATTGTCCCCCCGGGGAGATCTCCGGCCAGAGCAGCCGCGACCTCGAGCCGACGGGTGGCAGCCGCCGAATCAGAAGTTCATCGGGCGCCGTTCCCGAACCATGAGCGGTTCATAACCGAAGAGGGCATTGAGGTGATGGAGGAAGGCGTGGTGCCCTTCCTGCCGCCATAGCTGGGTGATGACCCGGTTGAGCTGCTCATAGAAATGAAGCAATTCGTCAAGACCGGCGGGAGGCTTGCCGCTTGTGGGCTGGCTCGCGATCTCGGCAATGAGGTTAAGCCACATCTCGCTCACGCCCTGGATATAGTACGGCCAGGATCTCTGGACCGAGAGCGGCCAGTGGCGGTCGCTGGTATCTTCCAGGTTAGGGCGCGTCACGGTGTCGGGCTCGTCGCAGGCGCTCTGCAGCACAAGCCCTCGCTGCTTGAGCTCACCCAGCAGGGGGTCCGCCTGGAGAGCGGTGAAGACGCGCCGGGCCGCGTCAGGACCGGCGTAGAAGATGAAACTGAACTGATGCCCCGCCTGGTCGCGAGCCGCTCGCCGGTGAAAACGCCAGAGCTTGAGCTCATCTCGATGGTGTTGGAGGACTGGCGCGATCACTTGGTGCGCCAGCAGGGGATCAAGATACCAGGAGGGCTCCGCGCCCTCAGGCCAGTTTATGGCAAATCGGGCATACCACCACCCAACCGGGGATGCCTCCCCAATAGCCTTCTCCGGTACCGGCGAGGGCGGCGTCACGCCTGACGAGGCGCAGCCCCACAATGCCGCAGTCAACCATACCAGCAGCCCAAGGCGATGGCACATGCCCGTGAACCAAGGCTCAGACCGGTAAGTCTCCACGGGTCGACACTCCTCCCGATGCCCGGCTCCAGAGCCAATAAAACAGCGCCTCAGCCCTGTGGACGCGGCATCCAGCTGAATAGCGATTGACCCTTGGGGCAGGGTTGGGTAAGTTACCGGCCTCAGTCCTGTGGGCACCCCTGGAGGCGGGACCATTGCATGACAAAAAAGCCGGGACCATGAACGAACCTGACAGCGCTGTCGCCACTCCCGCCCGCCGAAGAGCGGGGCAGGATCGCCGCCGCCAACCGACCTCCCCTTTCAGCATGGCCAGTCTGCGTGGTTCCCGAAAAAGCGTGCGACGTCTGGAAGACCGGCACGTTCACTATTATGTCGATCTTTACAGTCGCGCCGACGGACTGCTCTTTACCTGCATCCTGCTGCTGTCCGTTGCGGACGCGTTCTTCACCCTGGAACTGATCGGTCGCGGCCTGTCAGAGTATAACGTGGTCATGGACTATTACCTGCGCCAAAGCCCCCTTTCGTTTTTCCTGATCAAATACGCTTTGACCGCCTTAGGCCTGCTCTGCCTGCTCCTTCACAAGAATTATCCGCTTTTCCGAGGGCGTTTCAGCGTACGCGCAATCCTTATCGGGGTGGCCATCATGTATTGCCTGCTGATTGCCTACGAACTCGTCCTCCTGACCGTGACCACCTAATTGTCGACTTTCGCCGTTTCGATTATCACCGCTTTCACGGGAACATTCTGGTGAGGACCGACGTTGCTGGTTGGGGCTTTCTTGATCTTATCCACCACTTCCATGCCCTCGATCACTTTGCCGAAGACCGCGTAGCCGAATCCTGCGGGAGTGGTGTCCCGGTGGTTCAGGAATTCATTGTCCTTGACGTTGATAAAGAACTGGCAGGTGGCACTGTCCACGACGTTGGTCCGGGCCATGGCAATGGTGCCCTCGTCATTCTTCGCCCCATTGGTCGCTTCGTTCTTGATCGGTTCGTGTGGTTTCTTCTGCATCATATCGGCCGTAAAACCACCTCCCTGAATCATGAAATTGTCGATCACCCGATGAAAAATGGTGCCGTTGTAGAACCCTTCATCGACATAGCGAACGAAGTTCTTGACGGTTATGGGGGCCTTGTCCTCCCATAACTCGATACGGATCATTCCTTCCGAGGTCTTCATGGTCACCATGCGTTTTCCCGTCTGTTCCATCTTCTCTCCCGCTCCCATGGCAAAATTGCCGGTTGAAAGAATCAAACCGCCACACACCAACAACAACAGGCCTTTCATCAACCACATAGCAGGTCCTCCTCGTCAACAGCTCACAACCGTAAACGGTGATCGCTCATTCAATGGAGCCTCTTGCAGAACTCTCAGGTTCCATCCCCTAAGCAGGATGACACACTTCGCAACCACCACTCCACCTAAACCGTCCGCCCCTTTTCGCGCTCGGTGAGGCAATGGAACAGGTAGGCTTCGATGAAATCGTCGAGATCTCCATCAAGCACCGCCTCGATGTTGCCCTTTTCAAACCCGGTGCGGTGGTCTTTCACCAGCCGATACGGCTGCAAGACATAGGAGCGGATCTGGTTGCCCCAGGCAATCTCATCCAGATTGTCGTGAAGCTCCTGCAGTTTATCCTGTTGTGCCCGCCGTTCCCGTTCGTAGAGCCTGGCGCGCAGGATCTTCATGGCAATGTCGCGGTTGCGGTGTTGTGATTTCTCATTCTGGCACTGGACCACGATGCCCGTGGGGAGATGCGTGATGCGAACGGCCGAACTGGTCTTGTTCACATGCTGACCACCCGCCCCGCTGGCACGATAGGTGTCAATGCGCAGATCCGCCGCTTTGATATCCACTTCGATGCGATCATCGACTTCCGGGAACACCAGGACGGCCGCAAAGGAGGTATGCCGCCGGCCGCTCGCATCAAACGGCGAAATCCGCACCAGACGGTGAATCCCCGACTCAGCCTTGAGCAAGCCGTAGGCATTGGGACCGGCGACGGTGAGCGTGGTACTCTTAAGACCCGCTTCATCCCCTTCCTGGAGGTCGACCATGTCGACTTTCAGCTGCTTATTCTCACACCAGCGAAGATACATCCGCAGGAGCATCTCCGCCCAATCCTGGGCTTCGGTGCCACCGGCACCGGCATTGATGCTCAGAATGGCATTTCGCTGGTCGTTTTCTTCACTGAGCAATTCGCGCAATTCGAGTTCCCGGAATCGCCTTCCCAGGGTGCGGACCTCGGTGAAAACCTCTTTGAGGGTTGCTTCGTCGGCCTCCTCAACCGCCATATCCAGGAGCAATTCACACTCCTCGACGTCGCTGGCAAGCTCTTGCCACTTCTGGACAATTTCCTGGAGATCGGACCGTTCCTTGAGCACATGCTTGCTCTCTTCCGGCTTCTCCCAGAAATCGGGTTTCATCAGGACCTTTTCCAGCTCTGCCAAGCGCAGGTGCTTTCCCTGGATGTCAAAGATGGCCTCCGAGATTCACCACCCGCTGGGAAAGCTCTTTCAGGATGCCTTTGAGTTCGGCAAGGTCGATGGTTGTCATGTCAATACCCTCCTTCCAGGAACAAGGGGGAAGGACCGTCGCCGCAGCTGCGCGTACAGCAACCCGCCGGCCGTGGCCAAACCACACAACCAGGCAAAAAGGTCTCCCCACTTAGCGTAAAACGTCAGCGTGCGAAAAGGATGCACGGAACACACCAGGAATCCCTCCTGGTTCAACGATATGGCACCACACGCGCGACCGGTGGCATCGAAGATCGAGCTGATCCCGGTATTGGCCGCGCGGATCAGCGGCACCCGAAACTCGACCGCCCGCCACCGAGCCATGTCCAGATGCTGATAGGGAGCACTGCTGGTCCCATACCAGGCATCATTAGTAATGTTGATGAGCGCCGTTGCCCCTCGCTCCACCGCAGCCCGCGCCAGTTCGGGAAAAATATCCTCATAACAGATGAGGACTCCGAAGGGCTGGCGCCCCAGGATGAGAGGGGACGGGTCGTCGCCCGGCACGAAATCCCCGGCCGCCTGAACCAGACGACTCACAAAGAAAAGGAGCTTTTGCAGCGGCACATATTCGCCAAAGGGGACGAGATGCTGCTTGGCATAAACCCCTTCGAGGATGGCTGCCTCATTCACCAGGTAAGCCCGATTCTGCAAGCGCGGTTCACCTTCCACCAGGGTCACACCCGGACTCCCGAACAGCAGGGGAATTCCCGTTGCCGTAACGATGGCGTTAAGCTGGGCGGTGAGCCGTTCCTCACTACGGTAAAAGAAGGGCGCCGCTGTCTCCGGCCATACCAGCAGCTCCGGCGCGGGATTGTTCCTGCTGGCCTGAAGGGACAGCGCCTCATAGCGCATGAGTGTCGCCTGCTGAAAGGCCGGGTCCCATTTCTGACTCTGATCAATGTTACCCTGAACCACGCCCACCGTCCATGGGGTAGCCGCATTTTGCCGGTCGCCCACCACTTCCAGCCGCCACGCACCGTAGCCCCAGGCCGCTCCAAAGCAGGCCACGAACAGCAGCAGCCCGGCCTTTCCGCCCCGCGAGCGCCTCACCAGAGCCGTCAGCATCGCACTGCTCAACACCACCAGCCAGCTCACTCCGTAGACTCCGGTCAGGTCGGCCACCTGAATCAGCGGCTCCAGAGGCGTCTGGGTGTATCCCAAATTGGCCCAGGGAAAACCGGTAATGAGATGCGCCCGAATCAGTTCCAACGCCACCCACACCCCAGGCAGCCCCATCACCCACCACCACGGATGAGCCTGCCAGGTGCGTGCAACCAGAGCGAAAACACCGACGTAGAGTGCTACATAGCCGCAGAGCAGCACCAGCACAACGATGGCGAGGGACTGGGGGACGCCGCCGAACTGATGGACGGCGATGGTGATCCAGTAGAGCGTACCAAGATAATGGATCAATCCGCAAAACCAGCCCAGCCCAAAGGCCTCTCGTCTGGTTCGGTCGCGCACCGCCAGCAGCAGAGGCACCAAGGCTACCCAGGCAAGGCTGTGCAGACCGATTTTCGGGAACCCGAGCGTCAGCAAAACCCCGCTCGCACCACTCAGTAGCAGACTCATCCACATGTTCTTCGACATCTATCCTGATCGAGGCAAAATTCGCGGAAGGGATGAAAAGGTGAAAAGGCAAGCCAATTCAAGTTTCAACATCGTCGGCGGTGACTTTGCGAATGCGGATACGTTCGATCTTGCGGCTGCTCGCCGCTTCGATCACCATCTGGAGGTCATGATAGATAAGCTCTTCGTTGGCGCTTGGCACCCGCCCCAGAAGGCTGATCACAAAGCCGCCCACCGATTCGAACTTACCTTCGGGAAACTCTACGTTCAGGTAATCTTCCAGCTCTTCCACATCGAGCCTGGCGTTCACCGTGATGGAGCCGTCGTCATGTTCTACGAGAAGCTTCTGGTCGGCGTCATACTCATCCATTACATCGCCGATGATCTCTTCGATGATGTCTTCGAGGGTCAGAATGCCAGCCGTGCCGCCATATTCGTCGATGACGATGGCCAGGTGGGACTTGTTGTCCCGCAGATCCTGCAGGACTTCACTGATCTTCTTGGTCTCGGGAATGAAGTAGGGGGCTCTGACGATCTCCCGGACGTCCAGGTCGGCAATCCCGCAATGACTGAGGAGGTCTTTGGCATGAACCGTGCCGATGATGTTGTCGATATTCTCCTCAAAGATGGGAATCCGGGAATGACCACTCTGAATGATGAGCTGGATGATATCGGAGAGTCGAGTTTCAGCACTGGCAAAGACGGCATCGGTTCGTGGCACCATGATCTCCCGGGCAATGGTATCCCGGAACGAAAAGATACCTTGAATCATTTCCCCTTCATCTTCCGAGATCAGCCCCTGCTGTTCTCCTTCATCAATCAGTTCTTGTATCTCTTTTTCGATATTCTCGTTGTCTTCCACCTTGGCAAGGCGGCGAAGACACATTCTGAGCCAATGTCGAAAGCCTTTGGCTGACTCCTCTTCCAATCCGCTCTCTTTTCTGTTTGAGGCCACTGTCCAGGTTACAGCTGTGTTGCTCTTGCCCATCTGCTACCGTATTTAACAAGAGGCTCAGACCTTGTCCATAAAAATGTAGGATAGAAGCTTATAGACCAAGCGGGCGGCAAGAACATCGGGAGCCACACTCTGGGGGGCAGGGAGGAGTTCCATGACATCGAAGCCAACGATGGTACACTTCTGAACGACCCGCCGGCATAGCTTCAGCACCTCATACCAGCCGAGTCCCCCCGGTTCCGGAGTGCCGACGGCCGGCATGCACGAGGGGTCGAAGACATCGAGATCGACACTGAGGTAGACGAATCCCTCGAGCTCATTCAGCACCGCATCCCACAATGCCGGTTCCTGCTGCAGCCGGTAGGCGAAAAAACAGGGGATGCGACGGCTCTGAATGAAGTCGTATTCTTCTTGGCTGAGTGCCCGGATGCCCACCTGCACGAGGGGCGCATAAGCGATCACATGCCGCATCACGCAGGCGTTGCTGTAGCTGCTTCCCTGGTACTCCGCGCGCAGATCGGCATGAGCGTCCAGATGCAGCACCGTCAGCTCCGGGTAGCGCGCCGCCGCCGCTTCGATCATTCCCAGGGAAAGCAGGTGTTCGCCTCCCAATAATACCGGTAGTTTCTTGAGGGCAAAAAGCTCTTCCCCCACCTCCCGCACCAGCCCCACCATGTCCTTAGGTGAGGAAACCGTTACCGGCAGCTCTTCCAGGGTTGCAATACCGTGGCGGTACGCCTCGCTGCCCGTTTCCTCATCAAAGAATTCGAGCTCCCGCGAGGCGTGCAGAATTGCCCGCGGTCCTTCCCGGGTACCGGTTCGGAAGGTCGTGGTGCCGTCGTAGGGTACCGGGACAACTACCGCCCGCGCTCGGGCAAACGCCTCTTCGGTGGTCCGCTGCCCCAAAAAAGCAGAATGGGGCCCCAGGCTTGGCACGAACCTGGACCCCATTTTTTTAAGATGGCTCATCTCCGGGTCTCATCGAGAACGCTGCAGCAACATCCGATCCATCCGCACCACCTGGGCCGATGCACGGATATTGTTGGGAAACTCCTGGCCCCGATCCAGGATATTCATTTCGCACTTTTGGATTCGAAAGGTGTCCTTTATCACCCGTGCCGCATCCTGCGTATCGAACGGCTTGCAGGAAAACATGTCGACACTCAGGTAGTGCTTCTCCGGGAAGGTGTGGATGCTGATATGACTCTCGGCAATGAGCACAAACCCCGAAATCCCCCAATCCTCCGGAACCGAACCGTTATAGCGGAAGACATAGGGCGGCATGATCTTGGTCATGTTCATCGCGACGGGATATTCATCCAGAAAGTTGTAGATGAGATTCATATCCTCGAGGGCAACCCGGTCACAGCCATACCCATCCATCATCAGATGGACTCCAAAGCCAAATTCAGGTTTAACCGCACCCATGGCAGCCACCTCCTTCCTTTTGAAGACCTGGTCCTTGCAAGCTATCACCTTTTCTCATTGTCGCTCCAACAGCTTGGAGTACCGGCGCAACCCCAAAAGTGCCCCCGGGTTCGAGTCCGACTTGGGTATATTTTTTTAGAATTCTCCATCGCTTAGCCGTGTCGGCCAGCCCCCCATCGAGGGTGAGCCCTATATAAAGGAGAGGTTTTGGAGTGTCAAGCAGAAACGTGCAAAAGATTGCCCGAGAAAGTCACGATTCAAGAGAAAAAAATGAAAGGAAAAACGCTATTGAGCCACCCTAAAAGTGGATTATTCATCGAAATGGGCGCCATTTCCGCCCAAACTGTGCTTGGCAAAGAAAAGTGCTCGGTCGGAGCGCCGCACCAGATCGTCGAGGTTTTGGTCCACGTTGTCCGTCATGTGCAAATAGAGCGCCCCCCCGATGGAGAGATGGGTGGGCTCCAACTGAAGACGGTTGTAGGCTTCGATAATGCGGGAGGCGACTTTCCTGGCGGCCTCGCAGGTGAGGTGCGGGAGCAGCAGGGTGAATTCATCACCCCCAAAGCGATAGGCAGTGTCAACATTCTGCCGGACGATCGTGGTCAGGATCCTGGCCACTTCCTTGAGCACCTGATCACCCGCCTGATGCCCGTGAAGGTCGTTGTATTCCTTAAAATTGTCAATATCGATGTAGAAAAGGCACAATGGGTGGTTATACCGGGCCGCCCTGCCAGCCTCCTTGCGGGCGGTCTTTTCGAACAGGCGGCGGTTGTACAAACCGGTCAGAGGGTCTTTGACCGCGAGCCGCTCAAGTTCTTCAAGGAGGTGCCGTTCCCGGAAGATCCGTTTCAACTTGGCTTCCAGTTCATTGATGGTAAAGGGCTTGGCAATGAAATCGGCAGCCCCGGCGGCGATGACATCAGTGTATTGGTAACTCATGGTATGGCCGGTGATGGCAATGATATCAATCCATTTACGGTTGTTCACCAGGTACTCGATGAGCTCCATACCGTCCATGCGCGGCATCATCATATCGGTAATGACAATGCTGAAATCCTCCTGTTCAATCTTCTGGACGGCCTCCACCCCATCTCCGGCCGTCTCCACATGATGCCCCATGAGCCGCAGCGCTTCGGCCAGAATATCACGGATAGCCTGTTCGTCATCGACTATCAAAATGCTTTGAGCAGGATTCGGTGCAACCGCATTCATGGCGCCGAACATGACCCTCTGGGGCTATGGCCCGGAATCTATCAAAACCGGTGGGGTGCCCCGATTCTTTTCTAAATCCACCAGCCGGCGACAGCTCTCTCGAAGCCCCGCGCGGCGCTCACCTCAACATCTCACAATAATTGGGTACTATTACCTTTTTCTTGAAAAATGGTCTATCAGAAAAGAAGGCTTACACAGGGCTATCGCACGTAATAGTGCTGGACTCCTGGCTCCAAGTGTGCCAAAGTACCTTGGTACCCCATAACCCAAGGAGGATGGCCTATGGAGACCGCGGACAAACTGTCCA
>Ga0255347_1004099_pt1 | contig 18013 bp, 25 predicted proteins | sample wastewater_treat_2_FD_192479 | JGI IMG/M metagenome (GOLD analysis project Ga0255347, IMG submission 192479) | Wastewater microbial communities from Lulu Island WWTP, Vancouver, Canada - plant24 | ecosystem: Engineered > WWTP > Wastewater > Unclassified | place: Canada: Vancouver, British...
TGCCGCAAATAAAAGAGATCCCTTTAGAACCGGAACAACAATAATGTCATTTCCCTTATAATCTTCTGTAATTTTTTTACCCAGATCTCTTACTCTTTCTGAAATTTTCTTTTTTGAATATAACAGTTTCATTTTACCACCTCTTTCTATCTATCCAAAAAATAGTTCCTTGTGTTGTGAATGCCTCATACTTTGGAGGTCCTGTTATTCTTTCAATCCAATCCAAACAACCAAAACCATTACATTTATTACATATCATTATAAATGTTTGACTAGTTCCAAGATCAAGAATTCCAGATCCTTTACATTCTTTACAGACTTCAAATCCTTCTTCAAGACATAACGTAAAACTGGTACTACACAATATACAAACAAACTTATATTTTCTTTGGTTTATTTTACTTTTCTTTTTAACGCCCATTGATCTTTTACAAGTAGGACATTTTATTATATGTTTTGTTCTGTCCTCAATAGGCATTTAGTTATCCCCATTGGTCTGCGTGGTTGGAATCGAACCAACGGCTTCAAGATCCCAAATCTTGCACTCTACCAGGCTGAGCTACACGCAGACTTCTATTTATTCAAATAGTGGACCTTTACATTTGTTCTCTGTACAGAATGAATGGTTATAATTCTTATAGTCATCTTCAATTTCTTTGAATTCCCAGAAGAACGGATTATGTCCAACAAAACCATTCTTATCAATCCAACACTTATATGTCCATCCTCCGATGGACGGGTTCAAGCCCAGCCTCTTTAGATAGTTAGTTGTTCCTTCAAATGCTCCAGATTGGAAACCAGTAATATCACCAAATCTACCATAGAAACTTGTGTGAAGATGTCCTGCAGCAACAAATTTAATTGATGGTTTTTCTTTTGACCCGTTTGATATATGCTTAAGTTCCTGTTGTGCAATTTGTTCCATTCCCTTTTGTAATCTATATGAAAGAGCATAGGGAATTCCACCTTTTGGGTGCCACATTCTTAAATGCACGTTTTGCATAATTTCAACATCTGCCATATCAAAACCACAAGCTACAATATCATCTCTTTGTGCTGCAATTGCATTAATGATATTATGACCACCATTTTTCATGAATGCATAATCATGATTTCCACCCATAATGAACCAAGTAAATCCAGTAGGAAGATTTGCCAATACTGATTCAGCTTGTTCTTCTGCTGAATGTGCATACAAATCATATTCCTGTCCAGGATAAACCTTTAGTCCAGCAACAACATCACCAGGAACGAATATATATTTTATTCCGAGTTGTTTGCATGTTACACAAAATTCATTGAGTGCTGTGATTTGGACAGATTTAGAACCAAAATGAAGATCTGATGCAATACCAAAATCAATTTCTTTTAGTTCTAATCTTTTAATAGGTTCTGGTTCAAAGATGTGGTCTTTACTTAGAAAAACTCTGTGGTTATCTGTTGAAATTTCATATCCTAGATTTCTAAAATGGTTAATATATTTTCTTTGTATCTCTAAAGGAGTACAATTAAAAATATTACACATCTCAGATAAATCTACAATTTTTCTCTTTGATAAAATTTCTAAAAATACATCCCTATCTCTTTCTCCATTTCCATACTCAACTTGTTCAATACAATGTTTCTTTTTTAAGTTATACAATACCTTTTGAAATTGTCTATCAGTTCCTTCATAACCCTTGTCTCGACAAAGTCCATAAATTACTCTAGTTCTGGTTCCGTTTTTTACCTCCTCTAAAATAAAATCTTCTAAGTACGCATATTTAGATTCTTTAGCCATTTAATCAGAACCTCCAATCTAAGAGATAATGTATTTTATATATGTTCTATATGTAAAAAAGGTTTCCTTCTCTGAAAGATAATGAAAAAGAGGGTTACAAACATTTAAGAAAAAGATTGTATCGAGGGATACTTTTACGGAGAGTCTATTACAGTAATGGTACAGAAGTCATTATTAAATGGTGAATCGAATATCCAACCAACATCAAAATTAATAAATCCACCACTTTGACCAGCATATATTATTTCACCACTCTCAAAAATATACTCACTATATACATCTTCTACATATGGTTTGTCTGATGGATTGTATCTGTGAGCATTATAATAATCATGTTCTTCATGCACAATTTCTCTTAAAGGATCTGGATCAAAGTCGCATGAGGCACCAATATCAAACCACGATCCACAATCCATTAATTCTCTAGAATAATATACTCTTGCTGTAGTATCTATATCTGGCCAATCATATAAGAAATGTTGTTCTTCTTCATATGTAATAACCAGTTGATCTAGACTATCAATATGTAAATTATAAATAGCAAAAAATTGTGTTTCTGAAGGTGGTCTACTATATATTGGTGTTGCTATTCCGGTTACAGTTTCTGGTGTATCATAATACTCAGCAAATATTTTTCTAACTATATTATACATTCCGTATGGTATTTGACCTGAAGCATCATAATCTTCTAAATACATATTTGCAACTCTATAACATCCAATTGGAGGATCGCTATAAATTTGTGTTTCAATTACTGATGTTGCATCATCCATAACACATCTTAAAGATCCAGTTGAATCAACATAAATATTATAAATTCTTTTTTCACCAATTGCTGGATTGCTTTGAATAGGAACTCCTTCTGATAAAAATCCTTCAAGGAATCCTGGAGCACTATCAGCTGTATCAAAATCTATAATTGTTTCTTGAATAGCCTCAAGATTTGGTTCATCTTCAATTATAATACAATCTAAAAGAGGTTCATTAATAATATGCATTGTCGTCATTAAGACGAATCTTGCTCTATATGGTTTGAAGAAATTTATAATATCTTTAACATATTGTAATGATCCTAAACCAAGAACTAATGCTGAAAGGTTTGGTGCTGTTGGGACAGCTTCTTGCATCCAGTCTGTTAAATCTTTTAACATTAAGGATAATGTTTCAAATCCCTTACCAAAACCAAATAAGTTATCAATACTAGTTTTTAAATCTGGATTAATTACAGATAATACATCACCAGCTGTTGAATAATCAGTTAAAAAGTTTTCTGTTAATGGTCTTGTAAATAATGTATAGAATGCATCAATTGCAATTTTTTTATCTTCTCTAGAAGTTGGTCTATAATTTATAAAGTTATCCCAAAGAGTAATAACATTTTCAAAAGTAGTAAATGTACCATCATAGCAATAATATCTATTACTATGAGATCCACCAGATGTTCTATCATAATATTTATTGAAACAATAGATACATGATAAATATAGTTCCAATAACGAAACAACCATGTTTACACTAGTTAATGTAATAGTCTTATCTAAAGTATGTGTAGCTAAGTATGTTGCATATTGATCTTCAACTGTTCTAACTAAAATTGACTCAAATAAATTTGAATCAGTTAAAGATATTCCAGGAATAACACCAAAATAAGGACTTCTTGATGGAAGAGCAATCTTATTAATATTTATTAGATTTAATATATCTGCCTTTGATAACATCCAGTGTGGGTCAATAGATATCATTGATTCAAAATCAATACTAGGAACTCTAGCATAAGAAGAACCAGAAATTTTTGGAATACAATATTCTGGACTAAATACCAATTGCCCACTTGAATTTTTTTGTAACCAATATTCAACCAAGTCTAGATCTGTTAGTCCGAAGTAACTAAGAGATTTAACTATTGATTGTGGTGTTCCTTTAATTTTATATAAGTTTACAAGATCGTAAAAGAAGTTAATTTTATTATCTCTTGTTAACTCTCCCAATGGACCGGTGAAACCAAAACTTCTTATCAACTCATCAATGTGATCACTAGGAAGAGAAAATACATCACTAACTTTCTTTTGTGTTCCGAGAATTGTTTTGTGTGACGCATACCAATCAATTAAATAATTTCTTAACCTCAAATAGTCAGTAGACATATGTGCATTCTGATCTAAAACATTTTGAAAATACTGTCCAGCGGTAGCCTGTTCAGATTTGGAAAGAATTTTCAACACATCGTCTAGATCTGAAGGTGCAGTTGAATCTTTCAGATAACTTAGTATCTTGAAAAAATCATTGATTGAAAACACTAATATATCTCCTTAATCTAATACAACATTTTGTGCTGATATAAAGTCGAATACATTTTCAGATACGTATGCTTCATAACAACATTCCAAAGGATTATTTGGATCAGATATTAAAGTTGTATTATCATATAAATGATAATCACTATCAATCTTCAAACATAAGTATATAAAAATGAGTTTAGATAAGTTAGTAGTAAGTAAACTATATTCTATATCTGAAATTGATGAATGTTCTGGATGTCTCCTATAATGAGATAATCTATCAAGTAATAAAAAATCATCTGGTTGTAATAAAAATAAATTTACTCCTGTTGTATCTGTAGAATCTACACATTCATAATATTGACCAGAAGTTGGATAAACATTTAATCTGGTTTGAATCTCTAATGGCCAACTCCCTTTTGAATCTATTAATTTATACTTGTACCAATATGTAATATATTCCCAAGTATCATCAAATAACATTCTAATAAATGATCTATTCTGATCAAAGTATTCTACCCTCAATGGCGCTGGAACTGGAAACATCCCTTTATTCATTATACTAGTAGATACAAACTGATTAAAGTAATATTGAAGTTCACCCACTAGTCTTGTTGATGCTAGAGTCATTAACTCCATCTCCGTTTATCTTGGTTAAATTATTAGCAGACAACATATCCAAAATATGAATAAAAAAAGTTTCTGGAGAAAGATTATTAAAAGAAAACTGTCTGTTTTTTGCATCTGTAGACCACTTTCCTGAATGATATCTTACACATTCTTCTAATAAACAAACTTCTTTTTCATCAAACAATTTCAGGAATAAGTTTTTATTTTGAACTATTGTATCCCCTATAACTTTATCATGTTTTGTATATGTATTTCTCGAGTACTCAGGATCTTTCAATCCATATTTAAAAGCATCATGTAAAACTACAGCTAAAAATAACAAGTCCGCTTTTTTAGACTTTGGTTCACAATCAAAAATTCTCATTAATTTAGAACAAAGATATGTCATCTCATAAACATGTTCAGCAATTGTAGCAACATGCCCATCATCTTTTTTATGGTATTTAAGAGTAGCTGATGAATTTCGATTCCATATAGGAGGAATTTTTTCTTTCATTGCTTTCCAAAATCTAAAAGCTGTTTCTGACATTCCTTCTTGTAAAATATTATCAATCATCTCCTCGTAATTCTGAGTCATGTTTTTTCCTTTCTTTTTTTCGATTATATATCTTATTTGAATCTTTGATTCTGGATGGTCTAATTGGAATAGGAACTCGTACCTTTACTTTTTTAATCTTCTTTTTCCTCATTTGACATACACTCTACTGCATACTTTGCAGGTCTTTCAGATCTTATTTCTTCAATACCAGGAAAACAGTTTATTTTCTTATTTACAAGAGAACCATCCTTATCAAAGAAATAAATATCTATATTAAACTTCATACCAATTGTATGAAATATTCTTTCTCTCTCATTTGGAAATATAAATAAGAACCTTAAATCTTTTGAAATCTGTTTCTTTTCGAATTTTAACAGACCTCTTTTAATATCTTCATCTTTACGAAAAATTACTAATGGATGACCAAAGATTAACTTTCTCAAATCACTCGAATCTTGAGAAAGAGATTCCAAATACATACTTAAGATATCACCCATTTATATCTCCAAACTATGTATATTGTGTGTTAATCCTCTTCTTTTCATTTCTCGAATTACAATAAGGTGTTTACTTACTAAAAATTTTATAAACTTTTTATCTATATTTTTTCTACTTTTTGCTAATGAAAATAACTGATGTAGTCGTCTATGAAGACTAAGTAATTCTTGGTTAGAAACACTTTTGATACTTTCTGTAGTAATATCTAAAAGTTTCATTTTAAACCACTAAGAGCTTTTAAAATATATGGATATGATGCTACTGAGTTCCAAATACAATGTAAAGTCATTCCAACAAATAATCCAGTTTCTTTTTCAGTTTCACTTCCTGATTGTATTCCTCTATCATAAAACGTTTTTTGAATAGCTGTTGTTGCAAAATGAAATGCTAAAGCAACAAGTCTTGTTAAAATAGCAGCAGGAAGAGACATCCCATAAGCTAGTAATTTAGGAATATATATAGCAAATTCTGTTCCAGCAAAAATGGTTGTATATAACCAAGGGTAATCACCCCTAATTGAAATTTGTTTGGCTATTTCTTCTGTAATTGGAGCAATACATATTGGAACAATAAAAGGTGCTATTGGAGTTATTGGTGTTAGTGCTGCACAAAGAGTAAATGTAAAACTATTAATAAGAATTACAATAATTAAAATAATAATACTCTTATTAATAACAGTATCTCCACCAAGTTCACCAACCATATTAGTAACAAAAGAAATAACCTTTTCAGAAACAGATTCACTTATTTGATTTTGTATATCAGTTCCAGTTTTAATTGAGTTTGAAACCTTAGATCTTATAGATAGAGCTATTTCTTTTCCTTCGTTCTCTATTTTACTTACTGGAATATTATTGTCAGATAAAATCCTTTTCATTACAGAAATATTATTAGCATAAACCCTTTTTAAATTAGAATATGTAGCATTAGAAACTTTATTTGAAACTCTTTTCATATCAGAAAATATAGATTCGTTTATAATAATATCTTCATGTAATTGCATGATATCTAAATAATTAGAAACTGTTTCATTAACCATATTTTTCTCCTAGATTAACTCTCTATATTTTTCTACCTTTTTAGTTAGTTTCTCAATTTCATTTGAAATCCTAATTTTACACTTTGTAAGATCTTTGGTTTTAGCACACTCTGCATTCATCGACTTTTTTAGATATATTATTCTTTGCTCCAAAGCTTTCAATCTTGCTCGACGATAACAAAGAATTTTATCAAATCCTTTTTTCTTAGAACATTGTTCTTTATACTTTTTGATATAAACATCATATAATTCATATGATGCCAATATGATCGAAGCTATTGCTAGTGTTTTAACACTTCTCTTTGATCTAATAACTTTTAACCTTGAGTATAATGATGCAAGTTTTTTTGTAAAAACATCTTGTAAATTAACTAACTCTGTTTCAAATGTTCCAATAATCTCTTTTGCTACTGTATGACCTACAGTTCCTGTATATTGCGAGTACTTGACTCTTGCATCATTTATCTTCTTTTTTATAGAATTCCTTTTTCTTTTGTATTCTGATTTGGTCTGTCGGATTGCCTTCTTTATATCATCTTCTTCTTTAGATTCTTGTAAATAACTTAGATATTTATTGTCAGGCATTATTGTCCCTCTTTAACTAAAAATGCATACCAATGAAACTTATTAGTTTTACTCATATTTTTTTCTTTGAATCCTGGATAATATTTCTCGATTAGTTTATTTATAATTTCTCTTTCATGTGATTCTATATTTTGTCTGTGTTCAGATGCAACTAAAAATGCTGTATTTGCTTTACACATTCCACATCTTGATCCATAAAATCCCTGCTCTTCCCAATCTTTCTGTTTTGGATTACAAAGCGCACACTTCGATGACATATAAAATTCCTTTCTTTATAATAATAAAGCACCAACTACAACACCAATTGCAGCGAAGAATCCATTTTGAAGAACTGTTCCCCAAAATGAAGGTTTAGCATCTTTAACTTTTTGATCACAAGCAACATCCTTCTGCTTAGATATCTCTTTCATTTGTTCTATGGTTTGCTTTGATATTTCTAATTGTTCTTTTTCTAATTGATTAACTCTTTCTAGTAACTCAACCTTTTTTTCAAGTAAAGCTATTTGCTCTTCTAAAGTTGCTACCTGATTCTCGCATATGTTTGCTTTTTCTAGTTTAACTACTATGTCTGCTGCTTCATCGTTTGAAAAACATATATCAGCGAACGCTGGGGTTGTAACCCAAAGCACGAAGACGACTAACAGTATCTGAAGTATCCTTAGGTTTCTGAACATTTGCTTTCTCCTTCTTCAGTTTGCTATAACTAGACTTTAATCCGCTATACTTCTGTTCTAATTCACTTATTTGTCCATTTAATGAAGTTATTTCTTCATTCTTTAAAGCTATTTGTTCATCAAATTTTTTTGTTAGTTCCTGTTCTTGTTGTTTCAAATATTTATCAAGAACATTTTGTCTTGGGAAATAACCACCAGCCCAGGTAGCAAAGGAAACAATAAGGATTCCCGCAACTAGAAATACTAACACTTTAACAATCATTCTTCCCCATAAACCTTTTAAAAATTCTTTCATTTCTTTTCTCCTTATTTTGTAGCTGCCTTCACCATACCTTTTCCAACTCTCATTGATTTTGCTCTAGAAGCTAAAATATCAAGAATTTTTCCTTTTGGAACACCACGTGCTTGTAATGCTCCTTTTAGCATTTCTGCATACTTATCTTCAGCAATCAGAGAAACATCTTCATCAACTGGCATATGTTCTCTAACTATTTTCCAGCAATCAAAGTTATTCAGTTTTGTAACTCTTTCATTAATTTTAGTATATTGTTCAGTTTTGATTCTGTTTTCAATTAGCGCTTTATCCAGAATTTCAAATAGTAACTTTTTATACATTGTTATTCCTCCTGCTTACCAGAATCTGTATGAATAGTGATCTTTTCCCAATCTATATTTATCACCACGTTTATAAACTTTTTTACTATAATCATAATTAACTTCACACAAATCAAGAATTCCCCAACTCATCTTGATCTTTCTTCTTTGGCATTCCATTTTCATTAAGTCCCAATCTAAAACACCAGCTCGTTTGTATTCTTTATATAATAATCCTCTTCCTCCGTTGTAGATTTGATATGATATCCACAACCGTTTAGGGTTCGTCCAGTTCTCTTTCTTTTGAATTGATGCCATATAGAATGCCTGAGCATCAATCGAGTCAGCTGCTTTATATGGGTTTAAATCTGGTCTACCCATTTGCTTTTTAATACTATTCCATGTAGCAGGCATAAATTGCGTAAGACCCATACCTGCATCAAAAGCAGTTACATTTGCTCTACACGCAGATTCTTGTTCTATTTGACCAAGACCATACCACCATGGAAAATTTGCATCGAAATTTCTTGTGTGTGAATTTCTAACTTCTGTTGTGTACTCTCTACATCTATCAAGAGCAAACGCATTAACTGCTAAAACTAAAATACTAATTATCAGAAGAAACTTTAGTAGTTTTCCCATCAACTATAATCTCCACAGTCTTCTTTCCAATCCAAAGACCAAATGACGTTGCAAAGAACCAAGCCATGAATGTTTGTTGTGCTTGAATTCCTACTCTAACTGGTTCATAAAAAATACCAATTACTATCAAAACTAAATAAACAAATGTAATTAAACTATTAATAAATGATCCCCTAATAGAACCATCTGTATTTATAATTAATCCTTTTAACATTAACCACCTCTAGTAACTGCGAAAATAATTGATGCATACCAGACAATAATCATCAACTTCCTCATATTATCTGTTTCTGTACTAAATGAAATATATGACCAATATAGTTTTCTGGTAATATGTGCTACAAGAATACCAGCAGATACAAACAAAATCTTAGCTAAAAATAGAGTTACAACTCCAGATTCAGGAGGAGGAAGAAAATTAATAGCAGTAATAATACCAGCAAGTACAAGAATATCAAATGATGTTCTCTTTAAATTGAACCAAAAGTTTTTGAAATACTCTTTCATATTATCCTCCCACTTCTACTATATACTTTATTATTTGTTCTATTTTAAATCTCAAACTTGTTTCTAATTTGTCTTATCCTAGATTCAACACTATTAAAATGACACATAGATAAATTTTCTTTTACAATATTAGAAAAATCTCCGTTTATAATAACCTTTTTCTCGTTTTCTGTTAATAATGTTTCATCTATTTTAGATGTATAAAATGTTGGGAGTAATAGATTAATCTTATTAACAACAAACATTGAAAGAAGAACAGATAATAAATCGTCTAAATTATGGTGTAAGGATGCTTTAATTAACAGTTTCTTATTTTTTAACATTTCGTTACATCTATCAACAATCATATTGTGTATTGAAACAGACTCTAGTAAATCAGATCTAACAATAAAATGCTGAAATATTACATACATCATTCCTATTTCATATGGACTACTACCAGAGTACTTAAACTTAATTGGATTATCGTCAGTGTTGTAACATAATGATAAGCATTTATTATGAATATAATTCAACTCGTTATTTTTTAGAGTTAAAACATGGTTAAACATTACATAAAAAGAAAATAACATAACTTCAAATATAACTTTATGACAAATAATGTTTCTTATATAATCTGAGTTGGAAAACAAGTTGCAAATCTTATTTTTTATTTCCATTATATAGTTAAAAAACGAATCAAATTCAGATACACCAACAAATTCAGAAGAAGTAAGGATGTTTCTTCTTATTAGTAGAGATTTATATTGTAAATATTTTACATAAATCCTTTCAGAAAATATAGTTTCACTATTCTTATCAACAATTTCTATAAAGTTACCAACCAACTCAAAATAAAAGTCGTCTGGATTTCCAACTAGAGATGATTCAGCCTCATATAAAATAAAAAGTTTGTTTTCAATATCTTGCTCATCGTTTAGAAATTTTATAATATCATCTTTTGAAAAAGATGAAAAATCTGTCATGATTATAGAATATAGCTTTTTATCCAATCCAGATAAATTAGATTTCAACCAAAAGTCTGCAGGATTTAGAATACTTCCATCAACATATACATTATTAAACAAAACAAGATCATCTATTTCCGCCAATTTATCTTCTATTGGTTTAATTATACTAAGATATTCTTTATTATCTTTAATATTATTATATATCCTTTCAGGTAACCAGAGAAACATTTTTTAATTACCTCCTGATATTCATAATTGTAGATTGAAAATCATTCCGTTTTCTAAAGTCATGACAATATTCTGAAATAGCAGATAAAATAGATATTGACGAAAAATATATCTTATTTTTTTGATCTTCTGTTAAATGAGACATTATAAAATCAAATGCATCATATATCGCACTAATTAGTTTACAGTGTTCACTATTTGGAATATCATATTTCCCATGTTGTTCATATCTATATATTAAACAACCTCCTTTACAAAAACCTGCTACTCTACAACTTTTACACATTTCGTTATTTAAATAATTTGTTTCAAGATTTGTATAATATTCTGCAATATCTTTATCATAAATACCTTCTTTAACTATAAATGAGTTTGTGTGATAAGATATCGAACACAAACTTATATTACCAGCACCATCTATAAATAAGTTTTGACCAATTCCACAACCACTAAACAATTGTTCACCAAGAACTTTATTTCTATAGCTTAAAAAAAATGTTGCTATAAGTTTTGGAATATAAAAATCTTGCCTGCCACTAAAAATATCTAGTAATATAGATTTTAGGTATTCTAAAACTCCATATAAAACATTATCATAATTAACATTTAGTGGTGTTTTATCCAGACCAAACGAGTACATTATTTTATAATCGTTATAAATTTTATGTAAAGTAACTAAATCATTTTCTAACTTTTTTTCTCTTCCAGTGATTATTTTCTGAAATACAATATTCTTATTATACTTAGACAAATCTTTCAAAGAAAGATTGCTTGATTTAAACATATCAAATGGTTTTCCATTATGAAGAACTCTTTCAGAGTTGTCAACATCATAAGATATTACAATATCAAATAACGGATATTTATCATGTAATCTCAATAATCTATCCTGGTTCACAGAAAACGATGTAATCACACCAAAAGTTATATTCTTCATACTAGGATGGTTATAAAACTTTTCAATTATTCTTTCTATTATATCAACTTTTAATAATGGTTCTCCACCAAAAAAACCAATAAGTTTTACAAACTTTCTTTTAGGTTCCATGCATAGTTTTTCAATAATATATTCAACCTGTTCATAAGATAACCCATTAGGGTTTGATTGATCTACATAGCAATATTTGCATTTTAGTGGACAATTAAACGTAGTATTTAAAAAAATTTCAAATTGCTTTCTACTATATGGAGCTATCTTAGATAATATATTGATAGATTTTTCAAATGGTGTCACATTAATTTCCCCATGTTCTAAATTTTTTAGATTCGTTGTATTTACCAAGTTCGTATAATGATCTCCATGAAATAAAGTTTAAAATTCTCTTATTTATAATATCAAAAGATTTTTTATCTAAGTTTGAAATAAAATCGCTTACTGTATTATACCATAGTTCAGAAATTAAGCAAGTTGTTTCTAAAACTTTTTTATTCCAATCTTCACCAAAAGCAAGTAACCGTTCATATCTACAACCACCATCACAAATACTATAAAATTTACATTCCTTACACTTTTGCACCAATGACAATTTTTTTAGTTTTTCTATTATTTCCCATCTAAAATTCTCACTATCTATATGACCAAAAGAAAAATTATCATCGTATTGAGATAACATAGTACATGGGTATAAATAACCATTTGGTCTTAAAACAATATAGTTACCAACATCACAGGAACCACCACGCTTTCCAGACACTATTGCAGAAATTTTTGATAATATAAATTGTGGAATAAATACATTTAAACCAAAATTTTCAAGATCGGATGAAATATTTTTTAAAACAAGCTCTAACTCACTTTTAAGTTTTTCTATAAAAAAAGAAGGAAATACTACTTGATGAACAATTGTCATATCACCAGTAAACCACGGAAAATCTTTTTTAATGTTTCTAAATGTTAAATAAATTTTAAATAAATCAGATACATTTTGTTCATTTATTACAGATCTTATTTGAATTGGAATAGACTTTTCTAAACTATCATATACAGATTTCAATACAAAATTTCCAACTTCAAATCCATTTCTTAAAGTTCTATTTGTATTATTTAATCCATCCCAAGAAACTTGCAGATCAAATATATCTTTATTTCTTATATAAATTTCATCTATAAATTTATTCCAATTTAATACTCCAGAAGTGACAACCTGAAATGTAAATTTATCTTTAAATTCATTAACGATATCATTAATTAATTCAAGTTTTAGTAATGGTTCTCCACCAAAAAATATAATTTTTGGTTTTGTGTTTTTATCAAATAAAGATGATAATTTTTCTACATACTCAAATCTTAACTGTGTATCATCTTTTCTATTTTTAATATAACAATATACACAATCTAGTGGACATTGTTCTGTTAACATTACATAAACGGTATTTATATACTTTGGAAATCTTTCAACCATGATCTTACCATTTCATAGTTATTCGACAATGTTAAGTTTTTGTTATCTAAATAACACTCTCCAAATGGTAATTTTACAGAATCTACTGAGGATAATCTATTTTCGTAAGTTTTAGTTTCATGTTCAATTTCATTCCAAAAATATTTTTCATCTAATTTATTTATATCCAATAGTTTTATGTATCTATCGTATATATCTTTCTCTATTGTTAATAGTTCACATAAATTTGAAAATCTTTTCATCATATGACCATTATGAACATAGCAAGAAGCTGGACATTCAAAACAGTGAAAATTATTACACTCATTATAATTACACAACGGTTTTTCAGAATATTGATTAAGAAATGAAGCAATAACATCCCTTTTCAAAAATCCATCTTTTACGTTTCCAATACACATTGCTCTATGGTCACCAAAATATACACAGGGATAAATATCTCCAAACTGGTCAATATGTAGGACTCTTCCTAGTTTATGACATTTTGTAGATTTAATAATATCAAGCTGTTTCATATTTTTTTTAGAATAAATCATTTGCCAATTATAGTATGTAAATCTAGTTTCTATATTTTTATAACAAGAAACAAATAGTGACGCAATTTTTTCTATATTTTCTCTAAACGAAGAAACAAAATTTCTATCGTTGTAATTAGCTTCATGAATATAGTAAAAACCAATATTTTTTATACCATTATCAATTGCAAACTTGAAACTATCATACAAATATTTTATGGTAAACGGTGTTATTGCATGAGAAATATAAATATATTTATTATATTTTGAGGAACCAATTTTTTTAATAACATTATTGAAAAATAAGTCAGAAAACTTACTATTTTTAGATTGTCTAGATTTTGACTCACTATATATTCCATCCCAAGATATTGCTGTTCTTTTAGATTCTAAAATTTTTTTATTTATCCAATCCAGAATAATATCTATATTTGTTCCGTTTGAAACAACTGCATATCTAAACTTAATATCTATTTCTCTTTCTAAACGAGTAAACCATTTAACTGCTTCAATATACCTTTCTGGATATAATGTTACTTCCCCTCCAGTTAAAGTTACTTCAACTTCACTATCTAGATTCAATTTCTTCAAAAAAGAAATAAGATTTGAAAAATTTGAAAAATTGGTAAATGTATTTTTATCTATATTACTTTGATGACAATACTTGCAGTTCGAGTTACAAAAACTATTTAGTTTAATACTAATTCTATTGATAACAGAGAACATTAATGTACTCCACACTTTTGGTCGTGACATTGCCAAATATTACATCCTTGGCATGAAACTTGACACCCAACTTGACAAGCAACTTGGCAGCTTCTAGCACAATAGTCATTAGAATCCCACCAACTATCTTTACTATTTAAAAGAGAAATAATATTATTCAAAACATTATATACAGTCTGCATATGAGATTCCTGAGACAACGAAGGGTTTTCTGATAATGGTGTGGGAATTGTTGCCCAACCAGAAGGTGGAATCCAAGAATCTAGTCTTTGACCAAGACTTTTTACGTCTCCAGCAAAACTATTACAATCAGATTGTAGTATCACATCTCCTTGTTGTTTTGGAGTTCTAATCGGTGTTATAATTTGTTGACCAGAAGTTGGATATTTATATAGTCTTGTTGGCCAACTTGGGGGATTGTCCCAAATATTAACAACTCCCTGAAAATTCCTTTCTTGCATTACAGTATTTTCATCATCTGATGGCGTATAATTTAATCTATTTAAATCTTGTTTATCCGCTTTGTCATTCTTGTTTGGAGGACTTTTAGGCATGTTATAAATCTCCAGTTATTCTGTTTTTTATCTTTTCTTTTTCCCCATTAAATACTTGAAGAAAATAGTTTCTAAACGATTCTATTATAAGTGACTCATTTGAAATTAATAACTCATACAAATTGAAAATCTTAATTTGATAAGAAATATCATTTGGTTCGAGTTCTATTATTTTATTAACTTCATTCATAATTTCAATATTAACTTTTAAGGTATTTATTTTTCTGTTTCTTATATTATTAGTTTGTAGTATTTTATTATGGTATTTAGAAACAGTTTCTTTGCATATTCTAACAAAATCACACCAGCTATCAGTTGGTTTATTTATAGAACCACAAACCTCAAAATTTTCAGATGGACATCCACCTCTACAAATATAACTTGCATTACAGCTACTGCAGTTATATATTGAATTATCGTTCTTTTCCCATTGGTGTGATTTAACCTGACCTAAAATTTTAGATTCATCAATTATATCAGTAAGAATATTTCCAATTTTCCAGGAATCTCTTTGGTTTCTTCTAGTATGTGATTGATGACATGGATATATATCACCAGAAGGACCAATTGAAACCCACTTAGTGCTTCCCATTGTACAAGGAACTAAATCCATTTTATGATTTTCGTTAATACATAAATACAAGTTATCATCAATTAGTTTAACACTTAAGTTTCTTTTATTCTCTAGATCTTCATATAACTGTATTACCCAGTTATATAAAATATCTAATTGATCAGCAAAGGTTTTTCTATCATTTTCTGTCCATGGAATATCTGTTATAGGAATCGGTGCTATATTATCAATTCCCATTTCAAATATACATTTAATTCCATCCACCATGTACTTAAAATCTTCAGGTAAAATTGTCATTCTAGCTTCCAGTAAATGGTTTAACTTATTATCAACCAACCGTTTAATATTTTTCTCTACTATATCAAATGTACCACATCTATTTTTATCATGAACAAACTTTATTCCATCAATAGAAACTAATAAACCAACTTGATATGCATCAAATATTTCTATCATTTTATCTGTTAACATAGTTAAATTTGTTGTAATTCCAACAGAAACGGAGTAATTATTTAAACTACAATGATCTAAAAGAACCATTAATTGCTCAAATACAAGTAGTGGTTCTCCACCAAAAATAGAAATTGATAGTTTAGATGGTCTTTCTGAATCATTAATTTTCAGAAAATTAGTCCATACTTTATCAATAATTTCTGTTATATTTTTTGAAGATATACTATTTTTAGAATGTTCTTCAAAACAATATTTACATCTAAGATTACAATCTTCTGTTACTACTATAGTTATACCTTGGACAGAAAAAACATCATTAAAAGTCACCATTTCCTACCTCACTTTTATCCAATGTCTTCCATTAACTTTTATTCCATTCCATTCATCACTTTTTTCTGGTCTAAGATAAGTAGCAATAATTCTTTCTGGAAATTTAATTTTTGTACCAGCATTCATTTCAACAAGTGTTCCATTAGGACCACAAGTTAGTGGTGTTCCTGTTTTGTATTGTTTATCAACATATGCTAAAACAAAACCGCCGATTGAAATAGGAAGTTCTTTTTTACCAAGATTTTTAGAACCAACACCAAATCCATATGTATCAGATACAATTCCTATGATACCATCTTGACAATATTGATCTGAAATTTTAACTTTAAAGTTATCATCCATTACATAAACTCTACCATATTGAATTTCATCAAGTTCTTCTTCTAATTCCAAAAAGTCAACAATGTCATTCCAAACTGCATTAAATATTTTTCCAGAAGAAAGTCTTCCATTAGAGTTTGGTGTAACATCTGGAGAAGTAGAGGTAGACCTCCAAATAGATGCAAGTTTTGTTCCACTACCATTATAGAAATTTATTGAAGAAGATGGATTCGGATCAGAATCTGGTGACCAAGTACTAATAGCAACATATGATCCCATAATAAGAGCATTATGTGTTCCTGATGAACCTGCATCATCTAGTATTCTTATATTAAGTTGTTGTTTTGAACCGGTTCCTCCAGAAACTACAAAATTCCATTTTTTCCAGTTTGCTAAACCATCTGCAACTTCTAGAACCTGTTCACATGAACCAGACGATTCAGCAAGATGTAATCTTCTAATTGGTCCAGAGATTCCAGAATCAGAAACCATTACTTGTCTGTCGCCAACAAAATTAGTAGTACTATCTACAAAACCTCCAGCTATTGGATTCCATTGACCAGAGTGACCATAATACAATGTATTATTAGTAGTCAAATATATTAAACGTCCTTGATATGAAGCACTCCAAGTAGGTAAAGAACTTACAGATTCTACAAGGAAAGCTCCATCCATATCAATTCCATAATGTTTCATACCATATCCTTCCTATATACAAATGTATTTACCTTATTTATAATTTGTTCTCAAAAATTGTGTTACCCCTGACCTGCTTGGTAACATCGCACAAAAGCTTTTTTTCTCTCTTCTGGATTATCTATTTTACTAGCAAATGCAATACACTTTTTTCTATTTCTTCTTTGTGCTGCTAGTCTGGCAGCAGTTAAACCAGTACTAGCAGCACCAACACCAGCAGCAATAAGACCCAAAGAAATAGGATCAAACTGTTCCTCTGTTTCATCAAATTCTTCATCAACAAATTCAGTATCATTCTCTACAAGATAAAGAAGATATTCTTCGAGAATTTTCATATCAAATCTCCGTTAGTATTTATATTCCGTTGATAGTTCAACTAAATACCATTCTGGATAATTTGGTCCTTGCATTTCAGGTACCCAAACAACATTACCATCATCTCTTGTTAAACATTTTCCAGAGAAATTTGGTGTTATAGAATTAACTTTGAGTGTTCCA
>Ga0255347_1004106_pt1 | contig 17996 bp, 17 predicted proteins | sample wastewater_treat_2_FD_192479 | JGI IMG/M metagenome (GOLD analysis project Ga0255347, IMG submission 192479) | Wastewater microbial communities from Lulu Island WWTP, Vancouver, Canada - plant24 | ecosystem: Engineered > WWTP > Wastewater > Unclassified | place: Canada: Vancouver, British...
CCTCTGGGTCACCACGTCCAGCGCGGTCGTCGGCTCGTCGCACAGCAGCCACTCCGGGTCGCAGGCCAGGGCCAGCGCGATGGCCGCCCTCTGCTTCTGGCCGCCGGACAGCTCGTGCGGGTAGCGATCGGCGTGGGACGCATCGAGCCCGGCCGCGGCGAACAGCTCGGCCGTCCTCTCCCTGGCCGCCCTGCCGGTCACCCCAAGGTGCACGTCCAGCACCTCCTCGACGTGCCTCCCCACCGTCAGGACAGGGGTGAACGAGTTCATGGCCCCCTGCGGCACTATCGCCACCCTCCGCCAGCGAAGAGCGTTCAGCTCCTCTTCCCGCAGGGGGAGCAGGTCGATCCCGTCCAGCAGTATCCTTCCCGAGATTTCAGTCCCCGCGGGCAGCAGGCCGGGGATGGACATCAGCAGGGTGCTCTTGCCGCTGCCGGACTCGCCCGCCAGGCCGCACAGTTCCCCTCTTTTCAGGGTCAGAGACACCCTCCTGACCGCCTCGGTACCGCTCCCGTAGGTCACCGACAGGTCACGTATCTCGATCACGTCCGCGACCTCCTCAGCCTGGGGTCGGCGGTCTCCTCCAGGTGCTTGCCCACGTCCAGGAAGGCCAGGCACAGGATCGAGATCCCCGTCCCCGGCGGGATGAGAAGCCACCATGCCCCTGCCGCGAATGCCCCGAAGGAGTGGGCCTCGTGCAGCATCCTCCCCCACGAGATCACGCGCGGGTCCGAGAGGCCGAGGAACGAGAGCCCGGCCTCGGACAGGATCGCGCCGGGCACCCCCAGGGTCATGGTCGCAAGCAGCACGGGGAAGGTCTCCGGCAGCAGGTGTCTGCGCAGGATGTAGCCGGAGGAGGCCCCCAGCCCGCGCAGTCCCTCGATGTAGGGGGCGTCCCTCAGCGAGAGGATCAGCGAGCGCACGGTGCGGGCCGTGCCCATCCACGAGAACACGGACAGTATCAGCACGAGCTGCCACAGCCCCCTGCCCCACAGGGCGGCCAGCGCCATCAGCACCGGCAGCAGCGGGATCGACAGCAGCAGGTCCACCGTCCGCATCAGGACGGCGTCCACCCATCCGCCGAGGTACCCGGCCGCCAGCCCGAGCGACGTGCCCAGCAGGGTCGCCAGAAGCGCCGCGAACAGACCGACGATCAGGGAGACCCTGATGCCCGTGACGAACAGGGCCGCCGCGTCCCTCCCCCTCTGGTCGGTCCCGAGCAGCCCGTACCTCCCCCCCTCCAGCCTGACGACGACGGAACCCTCGAAGGAGGGGCCGTCGGTCAGCGACAGCACGTACTCGCCGCGCTCGGGGAAGAGGTGGGCGGAGGCGTCCTTGAAGGGCGGAAGGCCGAGCGAGCGCTTGAAGGCGATGTCCCGCCCGTCCGCCGCGAATCCCTCCCGCACCGGCGCGAGGCGCAGCGGGGGCGAACCCGGCCGGACGAGCTCGACGAATCGCCCCGTCTCCCCCGCAGGCCCCTCGACCCGCAGCGAAAGCCCGGATGGGGGAGAGTAGCGCCAGTCGAGCGTCGCGGAGGGGCTGTCCGCGGTCAGCCTCAGCTCCATCGTCGGTGGCAGGTAGCGCCCGAGCCAGATCGGCTTGGAGAAGGGCGCGGCCACCTGGTCGCCGGGCGACGCGGCGAACAGGCGCTCCCCGAGGATAGCCGCGATGGTCAGGACCACCAGGCACCAGAACCCCCACCTGCGGGCCAGCCCCTTCATCAGCGGGCGCTCCTATCCAGGCGCACCCTGGGGTCGACGACCGAGTAGAGCAGGTCGGCCAGCAGGTTGCATGCCACGGTCAGCAGCGACAGCAGGAAGAAAGCCGCCCCCGCGGCGGGGTAGTCGTGCCCGGTGACCGCCTCGAGCAGGAACCGGCCCACCCCGTGCAGGGAGAAGACCGTCTCCGTGATCACGGCGCCCGAGACCACCCCCGGCAGCGACATCAGCAGCAGGGTCAGCAGCGTCGGGAGCATCGTCCTGAACACGTGTCCCAGCAGGATCCGCCGGCGCGGCAGCCCTCTCGCCCGGGCCATCAGGATGAAGTCCTCGCCCATCACCTTGACCGCGAGGTTTCGCACGTAGATGGCCCAGCCGCCGAATCCGAGCAGCGTGAGCGAGAGGACCGGAAGTGCCAGGTGGTGAACGTAGTCCAGCGCGAATCCCCAGCCCCCCTCGGGGGGCGGCACCGACAGGCTGCCGCGCAGAGGGAACAGCGGCAGGGCGGAGGCCAGCGCCATCAACAGGACCAGCTGCACGAAGAAGGATGGGAAGGAGAAGGAGAGGGCGCCGCTCCAAAGCACGCACCTCTCGAGCAGGCTCCCCCTGCGCAGGGCGGCCTTCATGCCCAGCCAGGTCCCGAGCGAGGCGGAGAGCAGCAGGCTCGTCCCGAGCAGCGCCGCGGTGTTCGGCACGCGGGATCGGAGCTCGTCGGCTACCGGCCTCCCCGTTAGGAACGACACCCCGAAGTCGAAGGACAGGGTTGACTTCACGTACAGCGCGAACTGCGCGTACAGGGGCCTGTCGAGTCCGTACACCTGCCTGAGGCGCTCCCTGGCCTCAGGGGAGAAGTCGGGATCCATCACCGATGTCACCGGGTCGCCTGGCATCATGCGAAAGAGCGCGAAGTTGAGCGCCAGCACCATGCCCAGCACCAGCGCAGCCCCCGAGACCCTGCGCGCCCAGTAGCTCATCGGCCCCTCACCGCCGCCCCAGCCAGAAGTCCCCGTTGCCGGTCAGGTGGACGTACTCCCCCGGCCTGTACTCGCGCAGCACGAACGGCCCCGAGCCTGTCATGAGGGTCAGGGACGGGTCATCAGGGTGCCTCTCCGACGCCGGAAGCCAGCTCCTCCAGTCGCTCACCCTCTCCAGCAGGTGGGCTGGCAGGATCGGAAGGCCCCCGATCCTGTGCAGGTGCCAGAAGCTTACGTTCTTCATGGTCACGACGAGGGTGGCATCGTCCGGCGTCTCGACCCGGGCGATGTTGTCCACGTTGTCGAAGTAGCGCGGGGGCTTGTTCTTCATCAGGAACTCGTAGGTGAAGGCCGCGTCGCGCGACGTCAGCGGGCGGCCGTCGTGCCACCTCGCCCCCTCCCGCAGCAGGAAGGTCAGCACCGTGTGCGGGCCGTCGCCGTCGTCTTCCGTCTCCACCTTCCAGGACTTCGCGAGCCACGGGATCGTCTCGAGGGTGTAGGGGTCGACCGCGATGAGCGAGTCGTACACGAGCCCCATGACCTGCCAGTCGTATGCCGAGGTCGAGGTGAACGGATTCAAGGCCCTCGGCTCCTCCTCCTGCACCAGGTACAGCGGGCGCATCGGCCCGGACGCCGGCTCCATGGACAGCAGGCTCCAGATGTTGTCCGCCGTGACCCTGTCCGTGACCAGCACCCCCTTCCAGTCGCGCCTGACCGCCGAGACGGAGTATCGACTGTAGATGGGCGCGACCGGGGCCAGCTCCGCCAGCAGCGCCTGGGCGTCCGACGCCGCGTCGAGGGCCGTCGTCGCGTCGGGCGCGAAGCGAAGGCGGTTCAGCACCGCGTCCAGCTCCGGGTTCGAGATGCCCGGCAGGTTTGAGCCGCCCGGGATGTCCATCTTCGACGAGTAGAGGGCGTACAGGGAGTCTGGGTCGCGCGTCATCTGCCACGCCAGCACGTACATCTGGAAGTCGCGCTCGTCGATGCGCGACAGCATCGCCGAGAAGTCCATCGGCTCGGTGCTGGTCGGTATGCCGATCGCGGACAGTGCGTCAGCGGCCCGCGACGCCAGCTCGGCCGTGGTAGGGGCGACCGAGGCTGTCGGGCAGAGCAGCTTCTGCGCGGGCACCCTGCTGCCGTCGGGCGATACCAGCACCCCGTCGCCGTCGAGGGTCCAGCCCGCGTCGGCGAGCGACCTGCGCGCCGCGTCAGGGTCGTACGGATAGGCTCTCACCGACGGCTCGTAGTAGGGCGACACGTGCGGCAGGAAGGTCGACAGCGGCTCCGCGTACCCGGCGAACAGGTCGCGGACGATCTGCTCCCTGGGCAGGGCCTGCCAGGCGGCCCGGCGCAGCTCGACCCTGTCCCAGGGGAACGACCGGTTGTTGAAGCCGAGGAAGAACCCGTGGAATCCCGCGGCGAGCGACAGGTTCACGTTCGGGTCGTCCGCGAGCCTGTCCACGTCCACCGGCCGCTGGATGTCCCCCAGGATGTCGGCCTGGCCGTTCTGCAGAGCCATCAGCTGGGCGTCGGGGTCCCTGATTATCACCAGGTAAAGGTCCTTCACCTTCGGCGCGGAGTAGTCTTCGATGGAAAAGCGCGACGCAGCCCCGGCCGTCAGGCCCGGCGCCGCGAGCGACAGGGCCGCGATCGCGGCCAGGCGCAGCAGCAGTCTTCTCATTAAATGCCACGTCCCTTCATATCAAACTCAGGACGACCACGGGCCAATCGCCGCCGGCGAGGCTGCGAGGGCCCGTCGCCCAGGGGAATAGTACCATACTTGTCGCCCGGTTTGCCCGGCGCGAGGGACGGAGACGCGGAGAGGCGGAGAGGCGGTCGTTGACATTAAACCCTTGTGCTGAATATTTGTTAATGTCGTGAAAAATACCTGTATTTTCACGTGCGCGCGTTGACAATATGTCAAAAATTGGTATATCATTGGTCAAAATGGAGGTGCGGCTGTCTCGGGAGGTTTTCCGCGCCATTTGCCGTTCAGGCTCGTGGAGCCGTGCGAGAGGGGTGATGCGGAGGCGGGATGGGTAAGGCCGGTTTTTGCGCTGTGATCGCCTGTGTTTATTATTTCTTGAGGAGGTATGAGAGGCAATGACGAATCTTCTTGGCGAATTTTTGGGGACCATGACTCTGGTCGTCTTCGGCGACGGTCTCGTCGCCTGCGCGCTGCTCAACAAGTCCAAGGGACAGAACGCGGGATGGGTTCACATCACGATAGGATGGGGCGCCGCAGTGGTAATGGGTGTCTTCGCGGCGACATCCCTCGGCGCTCCCCAGGCCGACATCAACCCGGCGGTGACCCTTGCCAAGATGCTGGCGGGCACCTACTCTCTGCAGCACGCGGTGATGACCATGCTCGTCCAGGTGGCGGGCGGCATACTGGCGGGCGTGATCGTATGGCTCGTCTACCTCGGCCACTGGGAGGCCACCGAGGACAAGGGGCTCAAGCTGGCGGTGTTCTCCACGGGTCCGGCGATCAGGAACCCGGTCAACAACTTCATAACCGAGATGATAGGCACCGTATTCCTGGTTGTCCCCATCATGTTCATCTTCTCCCCCGGCGTCAAGGAGGCCCTCGGCGGCCTGGCTCCGGGATTCGGCCCGTTCCTGGTCGGCTGGCTGGTCATGGTGATAGGAATGGCGCTCGGCGGACCCACCGGCTACGCGATCAACCCGGCCCGCGACCTCGGCCCGAGGATCGCCCACTTCATACTGCCCATAGCCGGAAAGGGAGACTCGGACTGGGGTTACTCCTGGATCCCGGTGGTGGGGCCGATGGTGGGAGGCGCGATAGCATACTTCATCGCCCACGCCCTCGGGGTGATGTAGCAAGCCGTTTACATACACCGAACTACCGCGCGGCGGGGGTGTCCTCCGCCGCGCGCTGAAGGCCGCTTCTCGAAAGGAGGCGTTTCTTTTTGAAAAAACTGCTTAACAGGGTGGACGACGTCGTAGTGGAGTCGCTGGCCGGCCTGGCCGCGGCCCACCCTTGCCTGGTGAAGCTGCACCCGTCGGTGAAGGCGGTGCTCCGGGCGGACGCCCCGGGCGACAAGGTGGCGGTGGTCTCGGGCGGCGGTAGCGGGCACGAGCCGCTGCACGGCGGTTACGTGGGGTACGGCATGCTCGACGCTGCCTGCCCGGGCGAGGTCTTCACCTCCCCGACCCCGGACCAGATGTACGAGGCCGCGAAGGCCGTGGATGGCGGCAAGGGCGTCCTCTTCATAGTGAAGAACTATACCGGCGACGTGATGAACTTCCAGATGGCGGCCGACATGCTCGCGGGCGAAGGAATAGCGGTGGAGCAGGTCGTGGTCGACGACGACGTCGCGGTGCAGGACTCCCTGTACACCGCAGGGCGCCGCGGCGTGGGCGGGACGGTCCTCATAGAGAAGATCGTCGGCGCAAAGGCCCAGGCAGGAGGATCCCTCGCGGAGGTGAAATCCCTGTGCGAGAGGGTCAACAGCCAGGTCAGGTCCATGGGGATGGCCCTGACGTCCTGCGCGGTGCCGGCGGCGGGCAAGCCCACGTTCGAGCTCGGCGAGGACGAGATGGAGATAGGCATAGGAATCCACGGGGAGCCGGGGCGCAAACGCATGAAGCTGAAGCCCGCGAAGGAGATCGTGGAGATGATGGCGGAGGCGATAGTCGCAGACCTCCCGTTCAAGGCGGGGGACGAGGTGCTCGCGTTCCTCAACGGCATGGGCGGGACTCCCCAGATGGAGCTGTACCTCGCCTACAACGACCTCGCCAACTTCCTGGCGGGGAAGGGGCTGAAGATAGCCCGCTCGCTGGTCGGCAACTACATAACCAGCCTCGAGATGCAGGGGTTCTCGATCACCCTGCTCAAGCTGGACGAAGAGATGAAGGCCCTATGGGACGCCCCGGTCGAGACAGCGGGGCTTCGCTGGGGGAGGTAGGCGCCCCGGCATGAAACTGGATATCCAGGGAGTGATAAAGGCCCTCGACGCGGTGGGGAGATCGCTGGCGGAGAACAAGGACTACCTCACGGAGCTCGATTCGGCGATCGGGGACGCGGACCACGGCATAAACATGAACCGCGGATTTCAGAAGGTCCACGACAGGCTGACCGCGGGGTCCTACGCCGATCTGGGCGCCGTCCTGAAAGATGTCGGGATGACCCTCATGGGCAGCGTGGGCGGCGCATCGGGGCCGCTGTACGGCACGATGTTCATGAAGATGTCGTCCAGGCTGGCCGGGAGGGAGGAGCTGGACACCCCATCGCTCGCGGAGGCGGTCGAGGAGGGGCTGAAGGGAATTGTGGCCCTCGGAAGGGCCAACCTCCAGGACAAGACCATGGTCGACTCCCTGACCCCGGCCGTGGAGGCCCTCAAGAGGGCGGCGTCCGAGGGCCTGCCCCTGGAGGCGGCGCTCGAGTCCGCCGTGGAGGCGGCACGGACGGGGATGGAGTCCACCATCCCGCTGGTGGCGCGCAAAGGACGGGCCAGCTACCTGGGCGAGCGCTCGGCGGGTCACCAGGACCCCGGCGCGACCTCGGTATTCCTGATCCTGTCGGCGATCCTGGAGACGGCCAGGGAGGAGACCGCGTGAACGGCATACTGGTGCTCTCCCACAGCGCGCAGGCGGCCCGCGGCATCGCCGAGATAGCCTCCCAGATGGGCGGCCCCGACGTGCCCATCGCGGCCTGCGGCGGGACGGAGGACGGCGGGCTCGGGACTTCGGTCACGGAGGTGCTCGCCGCCCTGGAGGATCTGCTGTCCAGGGCGGAAGGGGTCCTGGTGGTACCGGACCTCGGGAGCGCGGTGCTCACCGCGCGAACGGCCCTGGAGATCCTGGGCGAGCGCGCGAACAGGGTGATGATCGCCGACGGCCCGATCCTTGAGGGGGCCTTCATGGCGGCGGTCGCGGCGCTCATGGGCGGCTCCCTCGAGGGGCTGGCCGCGGTGGTGGAGGAGGCCGCAGGGCTGAAGAAGCTCCCGTGACGAAAATTCAGGCAAAGGAGGCGGTGAAGTCGTGGTCAACTGGTTCAGCAGGATCTTCTCAAGCCACGATAAGACCGAGACGGAGAGGCCGGCGGCGCCCGCCCCGGGGAGAGCCATCCCGGAGGCGGACGCGACGGTGACCGGCATACCAGGCAAGGACAGACCCGAAACAGAAAAACCCAAGACAGGAGGCAGCGCAATGTCAGAGAAAAAGTACGTTGTAGCTATCGACCAGGGGACTACCAGCAGCAGGGCCATTGTCTTCGACCTTGAGGGCACTCCGAAGAACTCCCACCAGATGGAGCACGAGCAGATATATCCCAAGCCGGGCTGGGTGGAGCACAACCCGATGGAGATCTGGTCCAGGGTTCAGGACGTAATCCGCGAGGTCGTCGACAAGAACGGCGTGAAGCCCGCGGACATCGGCGCGATCGGCATCACCAACCAGCGCGAGACCACCGTGGTGTGGGACAAGGCCACCGGGAAGCCGGTCTACAACGCGATAGTCTGGCAGTGCATGAGGACGCAGGACTTCTGCGCCGAGTGGCAGAAGAAGCCGGGCTGGGAGAAGAAGGTCAACGACCTGACCGGTCTGGTCATAAGCCCCTACTTCTCGGGCACCAAAATCAAGTGGATACTCGACAACGTCCCCGGGGTGCGCGAGAAGGCCCAGAGGGGCGAGGTCCTGTTCGGCAACATCGACACCTGGGTCACCTGGAACCTCACCGGCGGCCCGAACGGCGGAGTGCACGTGACCGACGTGACCAATGCGTCCCGCACCCTCCTCATGAACATAGAGACCCTGAAGTGGGACAAGGAGATGATGGACTTCCTCGGAGTGCCCGAGGCCATGCTCCCGGCGATCAAGCCGAGCAGCCACGTCTACGGCTACACCCCCGAGGACGGCCCCTTCGGCGCGAGGATACCGGTCGCCGGGATACTCGGCGACCAGCAGGCGGCCCTGTTCGGACAGGCCTGCTACAGCACAGGCGAGGCTAAGAACACCTACGGCACGGGCTGCTTCATGCTGCTCAACATAGGCGACAAGCCGGTCCGCTCGAAGAACGGACTCCTGACCACGGTGGCCTACGGGCTCGAGGAGGGCAAGGCCACATACGCCCTCGAGGGCTCCATCGCCATCACAGGCGCCGCCGTCCAGTGGCTGCGCGACAACCTGCGCCTGTTCGACGACGCCCCCGACTCCGAGTGGTTCGCGAGCAAGGTCGAGGACAGCGGCGGCATCTACTTCGTCCCCGCCTTCTCCGGCCTGTACGCCCCCTACTGGGATATGAGCGCCCGCGGCGCGATCCTCGGGCTTACCCGCTATATAACGAAGGAGCACGTCATACGCGCCACGCTGGAGAGCATCTGCTACCAGACCCGCGACGTGCAGGCCGCGATGGACGCCGACTCCGGGGTGCCCCTGAAGGCGCTCAAGGTCGACGGAGGCGCGGTGAAGAACAACCTGCTGATGCAGATGCAGGCCGACATCCTGGGCGTGCCGGTTGTTCGCCCGGTGGTGAACGAGACCACCGCGCTGGGCGCCGCCTATGCCGCGGGCCTGGCCACCGGCCTGTGGAAGAGCACCGACGAGCTGCGCAAGCACTGGAAGGTCGACAAGGAGTTCTCGGCGGCCATGCCGACAGAGAAGCGCGAGGAGATGTACGGCGGCTGGAAGAAGGCCATCGAGAAGTCCAAGGGGTGGCTCTAGGCAAGTGCGCCGCTCGCCGCGAGGCGGGCGGCGCGCCCCGTGAAACGAAGCCGATATAGATCGCACCGCGCGACAGAGGGAGATGGGCGTACGCTGCACGTGGTACGCGCCCTTCTCCCTTTGCGCGTGGTATGGAGGTGTTTGCGAAGTTGACGGATAAATTTTACGATATCGTCGTAGTAGGAGCGGGCATAGTCGGGGCCGCCCTGGCCAGGGAGCTGTCCGCCTACGACCTGAAGATCGCCGTGATCGACAGGGCGGCGGACATACCGTCCGGGGCCAGCCGGGCCAACAGCGCCATGATCCACGCCGGCTACGACGACAAGCCGGGGACGCTGAAGGCCGCGCTGTGCGCGCGGGGAAACAGCCTGTACCGCGAGCTGGCCGGGCCGCTGGACATCACCCTGCAGAACCGCGGGTCCTACGTGTGCGGCTTCGACGACAGGGATCTCAAGCACCTCGAGATCCTGCTCGACCAGGGGAGGAGCAACGGGGTTCCGGGGCTCGAGATCATAGGCGGCGACGAGCTTCGCTCGGCCGAGCCGAACGTGAGTCCCGGCATAAAGTACGCTCTGCGCGCGCCCACCGGCTGCATAGTCAACAACTTCGAGGCGGTCCTCGCCTTCATGGACAACGCCCAGCAGAACGGGGCGGAGCTGTTCCTGGAGACCGAGCTGAAGGGTCTGGCCCTGTCCGAGGACGGAGGGGAGGTAGCCGGGGCGATCACGAGCCGCGGACTGTTCAGGACGCGCTGCGTGGTCAACGCCGCCGGGGTGGACTCCGACCTGGTGGCGAGGATGGCCGGCGACGAGTCCTTCTCCATCAGCCCGACCAGGGGGGAGTACTACATATTCGACAAGAACTACGGGAGGCTGGTGCACTCCTTCTTCTTCCCCTGCCCGACCGAGAAGGGGAAGGGGATAACAGTGGCGCCCACCGCGGAGAACAACCTGCTGGTAGGTCCCACCTCCGAGGTGCAGGAGAGCCGGACGGACACCTCCACAACGCGGCGGGGGCTGGACGACGTGGCGGAGGGGGCGCGAAGCCTGGTGCCGTCGATCACGCCCGCCATGGCGATCACCACCTTCTCCGGGCTCAGGGCGAGCGCCGACACGGGCGACTTCGTCATAGGACCGCTGGACTCCCCGCGCGGCTTCGTCAACGTCGCCGGGATCAAGTCGCCCGGGTTCACGAGCGCGCCGTCGATCGCCAGGCGCGTCGTGGAGATGATGAAGGACGCCCTGTCCGACCGCCTGACCTTCGCCCCCAACGTCTCCTTCGTGCCGGAGAGGAGGCACATCCCCCGTTTCGAGTCCCTGCCGGCGGAGGAGAAGGCCCGCCTCGCGGCGGAGGATCCCCGCTACGCGCAGATCGTCTGCCGCTGCGAGACTGTCACGGAGGCGCAGATAGTCGAGGCGATAAGGAGGGGGGCGCGCACCGTGGCCGCCGTGAAGATCTGGACCAGGGCGGGCGCGGGGCGCTGCCAGGGAGGGTTCTGCGGCCCGCGCGTCGTCGCGATACTCGCGCGCGAGCTCGGCATACCGCCCGAGGAGGTCACGCGCCACGGCGGGCACTCGCGCCTGCTGGTCGGCAGGACTAAGGACTACTGGTTCAAGGGGGCGGGGAGATGAGCGATATCCACGTGGACGTGGCGGTGGTGGGCGCGGGCCCGGCCGGAGTCGCGGCCGGCATAGGCGCCAGGGAGGCCGGAGCCGGGAGAGTGCTCGTCATAGAGCGCGACTGGGACCTCGGCGGAATCCTGCAGCAGTGCATCCACCCCGGCTTCGGCCTGCACACATTCAAGGAGGAGCTCACCGGCCCCGAGTACATGCACCGCTGGATAGAGAGGGCCCGCGAGGCCGGCGTCGAGTTCATGACCAACTCCATGGTCTTCGGCGCTCACCCCGACGGGTCGCTCGACGTCATGAACCCCGACAGGGGTGTGTTCCGCGTGACCTCCGGGGCGACGGTTCTGGCGATGGGGTGCCGGGAGAGGCCGCTGGGGGCGATAAACATCCCCGGCAGTCGTCCGGCGGGGATCTACACCGCAGGCACGGCCCAGCGCTTCGTCAACATGGAGGGGTACATGCCCGGAGACAGGGCGGTCATACTCGGCTCCGGCGACATCGGCCTGATCATGGCCCGCAGGATGATCTGGGAGGGGGCGAAGGTCGAGGCGGTGTTCGAGATAATGCCGTGGGCAGGCGGGCTGAGGCGCAACATAGCCCAGTGCCTGGACGACTACGGAATACCCTTCTATCTTAATCACTCGGTCGTCCGGGTGCACGGGCACGACAGGCTCGAGGGCGTGACCGTGGTGGAGCTGGACAGCGACAGAAGGCCGGTGCCCGGCAGCGAGAGGTTCGTCCCCTGCGACACCATGCTGCTGGCGGTCGGCCTCATACCTGAGAACGAACTCTCCCGCATGGCCGGGGCCGAGATCCACCCCGTGACAGGCGGGCCGATTCTGAACGAGCTCTACCAGACCACCCGGCCCTCCATATTCGCGGCCGGCAACGTGGTCATAGTATACGACCTGGCGGACTGGGTCAGCCAGGAGGGGGTGGCGGCGGGGCGCAACGCGGCCCTTTACGCCGCCGGGGCTCTGCCGGAGCCGGCCAGGCGACTGGCCATCCGCGGAGGAAAGAACGTCAGGCTGTTCTCCCCGCACTACGTCACCGGAGGCGCGGACGCCACGGTGTACTTCCGGGTGACCCGGCCCATCGAGAAGCGATGCCGCGTCTTCGCGGACCACGGCCTCTACGAGCGCCGCGAGCGCTACGCAAGGCCGGGGGAGATGAACGAGGTGCGCCTGGCCAGGGAGGCCCTGGCGGCCCTGCCTGACGACGTGACCGAGATCGTAGTGGACGCCGAGGAGGTGTGACGCCCGTGGAGACGCGAGTGATGAGCATGATCTGCGTGAGATGCCCCGTGGGCTGCGACATAAAAGTGACCGCCGAGGGGGACGAGGTGAAGTCGGTCGAGGGCAACTCCTGCCCGCGCGCGCTGGAGTTCGCCAGGGACGAGGTGAGGAACCCGACCAGGGTGTTCGCCACCACCGTGCGAGTGTCGGGCGGAAGGCTGCCGGTCTGCCCGGTGCGAAGCCGGGGCCCCGCGCCCAAGAGCCGCCTGTTCGACATATCGCGCGAGGTGGCCGGCCTGACAGTCCCCGCCCCGGTGAAGATCGGGCAGGTGATCCTGGCCGACGCCTGCGGCACCGGAGTGGACATAATCGCCTCCCGAGACCTCGAGGCCCGGGAGGTGACCGCATGAACAGAGAGGTTACCGTTCTTAACCCGCACGGCCTGCACGCACGCCCCGCGGCCAGGTTCGTCCAGACCGCCGCGTCCCTGCCGGGCGATGTGACTATCGAGAGGGGCGGCAAGCAGGTCAACGCGAAGAGCATCCTGTCCGTGATGTCGCTCGGAGTGTCGAAGGGGGACGTCGTGACCCTGTCCGCGGACGGAGAGGGGGCCGAGGAGCTGCTCCTGGCGCTTGAGGGCATACTGACCGGAGAAGCGGAGTAACGAGGCGCGGTTTTGCAGACGACGGTTGACAGGAGACCTGAAACAGGGTAGATATGAGACACGGGCCGCACGCGCCGCGAGACGCGCGGTCGCCTTAGGTGCGCCACATCATGCTGAAGGAGAGTGTCGTAATGAAAAGAAGGGCAGTACTGGGATTCATTGTGATGATCTGCGTGCTCATGGGCGCGGCGGGGATGGCCTCCGCCTCCGACTACAAGCTGGTGCTTCGGCTGAGCCACGTCTTCTCCCCCGACGAGCAGCTCACCAAGTCGATGGACTGGGTCGCCGAGAGGATCCTCAAGAGGACCAACGGAGCGATCGAGATCCAGACCTTCCCGCAGGCCCAGATCGCCGTCTACAAGGACGGACTGGAGCAGGTGGTCCGAGGCGCCGACTTCATCTCGGTGGAGGACCCGTCGTACGTCGGCGACTACGTCCCGGACTTCATAGCGCTGGTGGGGCCGATGCTCTACAACTCCTACGACGAGTACGTCGAGATGATCAAGACCGACCTCGTGCAGGACATGATCAAGAGGGCTGAGGAGAAGGGGATCAAGATACTGGCCCTCGAGTACGTGTTCGGCTTCCGCAACGTCATCACCAACAAGTTGGTCGAGAGGCCGGAGGACCTCAAGGGCGTGAAGATCCGCACACCCGGCAGCCAGCTCTTCATCCAGACCCTGACCGCGATGGGCGCGACGGTCACCCCCCTCCCCTGGGCCGAGACACTTCCCGGCGTGCAGCAGGGCATAGTCGACGGGATCGAGGGCTCGGAGTTCACCAACATAGGCACGAAGGTCTACGAGCTGCTCAAGAATGTCGCCCGCACCCAGCACTTCCTCGGCACCTGCGGGGTCTACATCTCCACCCAGGTGTGGGACAAGATCCCCGAGGAGTACCGCGAGATCATAGCCGACGAGTTCGCCAAGGGCGCGCTCGAGATGGTCGAGATCGGCAAGAGGGACCTCGGAGAGGTCACGGAGAAGCTCGAGTCCTACGGCGTCAAGTTCAACGAGGTGGACAAGAAGGCCTTCGTCGAGGCCACCAAGAGCATCTACGACACCTTCCCCGGCCTTACCCCCGGCATCTACGACAGGCTCCAGGAGGAGCTGGCGAAGATCAGGGAGAGGCTGTAGCCAGGGCCGCGAGTACCGAAGGGTAGATCAGGCGAAAAAACGCGGCAGGGTCCTCCCGCCCTGCCGCGGATTTATTCCACGAGGGGTTGCCTGCCATGAATATTAAAACGCGCACCATCCTCGCACACGCCGAGGAGATAGTCAGCGCCTTCTTCATAAGCATAACCGTGAGCATGGTCATAGTGAACGTCTTCTTTCGATATGTGCTCAACAGGGGGATATTCTGGTCGGAGGAGGTGGCCACGATCGCGTTCGTCTGGAGCGTCTTCGTCGGCGCGGCGGCCTGTCACAAGCACAAGATGCACATAAGCATCGACCTCTTCACCAGGCTGGCCCCGAAGCCGCTGAAAAAACCGGTCAGGATGCTGGGGCACCTGATAATGATAGTCCTCAACACGTACATAGTCTACCTGAGCGTCGTCTTCGTGCGGGCCTCGTCGATCAAGCCGACCGCGGTGCTCGGCATCTCGTCCAGCTACGTCAGCTCGGCGGTGCTGGTCGGCTTCGCGCTGATGACGATACATTCGGTCGGCTTCTTCTTCGAGGAGTTGCGCGGCCTGCCGGCGGAGGAGGGAGCCTGATGGAGTTTCTGCCCGTCGTCGTGGTCTTCGTGCTCTACTTCTCCGGCATCCCGATAGCGTTCGCGCTGTTCGGAGCCGCGCTGTCCTACTTCACATTCATCAACACGGGAAGCCCCGTGGACCTGATCCTGCAGAAGTTCATAACAAGCACCGCCTCATTCCCCCTGCTCGCCGTCCCGTTCTTCATAATGGCGGGATCGGTCATGAACTACGCCGGGATAAGCAACAGGCTCATGAGCATGGCCGACGTGCTCACGGGACACATGACCGGAGGGCTGGCCCAGGTGAACGTCATGCTCAGCACCCTCATGGGCGGGGTCACAGGCTCGGCGAACGCCGACGCCGCGATGGAGAGCAAGATCCTGGTGCCGGAGATGGTCGCCAGGGGGTACGACAAGGCGTTCTCCGCAGCCATCACCGCCGCGTCGTCCGCGATCTCGCCGGTCATACCGCCGGGGATCAACCTGATAATCTACGCCCTGATCGCCCGCGTCTCGGTGGACAAGATCTTCATGGCCGGATACGTCCCAGGCCTGATCATGTGCTGCTCACTCATGCTGGCGGTGCACTTCATCTCCAGGAGGAGGGGGTACAAGCCGTCGCGGGAGAAACGGGCGACATTCGGAGAGATGATGCGCCAGCTTCGCCAGTCCGGCTGGGCGCTGTTCATGCCGCTCGGCATCATCCTCGGCCTTCGCTTCGGCGTCTTCACCCCCACGGAGGCCGGCGCCGTCGCAGTGGTCTACTGCGTGCTGGTGGGCTTCTTCGTTTATCGAGAGCTGCGCCCGCACCATTTCATCGAGGTGCTCAAGGATACGGTCTACGGCACCAGCACGGTGCTGCTGGTCATAGTCGCGGCCTCCGTGTTCGGCTACTACATGAGCTGGGAGCGCATACCGCAGAGCATGGCGAAGCTGCTGCTCGACGTCGCGTCCAACAAGTACGCCATGCTGATGGTGATCAACATCCTGCTGCTCATCCTGGGGATGTTCCTCGAGGGGGGCGCGCTGATGATCATACTCGCGCCGCTGCTGGTTCCCGTGGTCACGGGGCTTGGCGTCGACCCGATCCACTTCGGCCTGGTGATAATCGTCAACATCATGATAGGCGGGATCACGCCGCCGTTCGGGTCCATGATGTTCACCACCTGCGGGATCACCGGCGTGGCGATACCCGACTTCGTCAGGGAGAGCATACCGTTCATCATAGCGCTGGTCGTCGCCCTGCTGATCGTCACGTACATACCGGCTCTGACCCTCTTCCTGCCGGGATTGCTGGGGTGATGGGCATGAAGGTATTCGGACACAGAGGGGCGTCGGGGCACGCCCCGGAGAACACCCTTCCCGCCTTCGAGCTGGCGGTGGAGCAGGGGTGCCACGGGCTCGAGTTCGACGTGCAACTCACCCGCGACGGGGTGGCCGCGGTCATCCACGACTGGACGGTGGACCGCACCACGAACGGCTCGGGCGAGGTGCGGGGCATGGATTACTCGGATATTCGCTCCCTGGACGCCGGGTCGTGGTTCGACCCGAAGTTCGCGGGGACGCACGTGCCGCGCCTGGAGGAGCTGTTCGAGAGGCTGCCGAAGGACATGACGCTGAACGTGGAGATGAAGAGCCGCCCGGACGACCGGCCGGGGCTGGAGGAGCTGGTCGCGTCGCTTGTCTCGAAGTACGGCGCGGCGGAGAGGACCATCGTCTCCTCGTTCAACCACAAGAGCCTGAAGATGCTGCACAAGATCGCGCCGCATTTGAAGAAGGGGCTGCTCTACGAGGGGGTGCTGATCTCTCCGCTCACCTACGGAGGGCGCCATGCGCTGGGGCTGCGCAGCCTGCACCCGTGTCACGACTACGTGGAGCCCGCCGTGGTGAAGAGAGCCCAGGACAGCGGCATCAAGGTCGCCTGCTGGACGGTGAACACGGCCGAGCGAGCCCTGGAGCTGGAGAGGATGGGGGTCGACATAGTGATCACCAACTACCCGGACAGGCTGCTGGCGGTCCTTTAGCCGAGGAGAAAAAGATGACGCCGGGGGAGGCGCGAAAAGGGCGCTCCCCCGAACCGGGAGGGAGGTAAATCAAATGCTGTACCGCACGATGCCCCGCACCGGGGACAGGGTGTCCATACTGGGCTTCGGCTGCATGCGCCTGCCGCTGAACGCGGAGGGCGGGATCGACGGGCCCCGTGCCACGGCTCTGATCCGCTCGGCGATCGACAGGGGGGTCAACTACGTGGACACGGCGTGGGGGTACCACGACGGCGAGAGCGAGCCGGCCGTCGGCCGCGCGCTGGAGGACGGCTACCGCGAGAGGGTCCTGCTGGCGACGAAGCTCCCCTCGTGGCTGGTGGAGAAACCGTCCGACATGGACCGCTTCCTGGACGAGCAGCTCAAGCGCCTGCGCACGGACCACATCGACTACTACCTGATCCACAGCCTGAACCGCGACAGGTGGGAGAACGTGAGGCGCAACGGCTACGGCGAGTTCCTCGACAGGGCGCTCGCAGACGGGCGCATCAGGCGCACGGGCTTCTCCTTCCACGACGCCCTGCCCCTCTTCAGGGAGATCGTGGACGACCGCGACTGGGACTTCTGCCAGGTACAGTACAACTATCTCGACACGGAGTACCAGGCGGGGACCGAGGGCGTAAGGTACGCGTCCGGGCGCGGGCTCGGCGTGATCGTCATGGAGCCGCTAAGGGGGGGCAACCTGGCTCGCGGCGTGCCCGAGGCGATCATGCGCATCTGGGGGGAGTCCCCCTCCGGTCTGTCGCCCGCCGCCTGGGCCCTGCGCTGGGTGTGGGACCACCCGGAGGTCGGGGTGGTCCTCAGCGGGATGACGACCGAGAGCGACCTCGAGGAGAACCTGGCCACGGCGGAGCTCGGGACTTCGAACTCCCTCACGGGCGCGGAGCGCGACATGGTGCGCCGCGTCGCCGAGGAGTACCGCGACCGGATGAGGGTGGGGTGCACCGGCTGCCGCTACTGCCTGCCCTGCCCTGCGGGCGTGAACATACCGGAGTGCTTCAACCGCTACAACATGGCCTTCATGTTCGACGACCTGGAGAAGGCCAGGTCCACCTACCCGGTCTTCCTGAAGCCGGAGGCCAGGGCGAGCGCCTGCGTGAAGTGCGGCGCCTGCGAGGAGAAGTGCCCGCAGAACCTGCCGATAAGGGAGCACCTGGAGTCGGTGGCGGATCTGCTTGAGAGGTAGCCGGCGGGAGCCAGGGATGCTCCTGCCCCTTCTGTCGCGCCTCCTGACCAGAGGGGCCTTCTACGGGGCGGCAGCCGGCCTTGCGGCGGGGCTCGCCTCCGTATGCTACCGGGCGCTGCTGGCCGGAGCGGAGGCTGCGTCCATTCGCGCCCTCGCCGGGGGAGCGG
>Ga0255347_1004110_pt1 | contig 17975 bp, 12 predicted proteins | sample wastewater_treat_2_FD_192479 | JGI IMG/M metagenome (GOLD analysis project Ga0255347, IMG submission 192479) | Wastewater microbial communities from Lulu Island WWTP, Vancouver, Canada - plant24 | ecosystem: Engineered > WWTP > Wastewater > Unclassified | place: Canada: Vancouver, British...
CGCCACCAACCTTGACGAGGGCCCCGATTACGACTGGCAGGCGAAGATCAACGACTCGACCGAGGCGGGCGCGTATTCCGGCCTGTACGGCACCGGCGCGTTCATCGTCGAGGATCCGTGCGGCCTGCTGACAGAATGCACGTACGGCGGGCCAAACAACCTGACCGTCGGCAAACAAGGCAGGATCATCGTGCCGAAGGTGGACTTGGAAATCGACAATGTCTCAGAGGATGACGAGGAGTCGGTCGGCGGGTTCGTGCCGGTGAACGCCGATAACGACAACGGCTCCGCCGTTACCTACCATATCCCGGCAACTCGCGACTTTGATGCCAACGGCTACACCGATGATGACTTAGTTCCTGTCTCGCTGCGCCTCGAACCGGCGACGGGGCTGTCCGGAACGCTGCGATTGCGCAAAGTCGAAGGAGGCCGCGATCGCATCAGGGTGTGGGAGACAGCGGGCAAGGTGACCGAAGTCACGCTGCCCAAGACTTGGACGGTGGGGACGGACACAATCCCCGCTACGCTGCAGGTTGAGGGGCTTAAAGAGGGCGCGGCTCTGCGGGATGTCGCTCTGGTCTTGGAGTACTTGCAAGACGGCACGGTGATCTGCGGTGACACTGTGAAGATCACGGTGACGCCGGTGCTGGGCAATCTTGTGGCCGTAGGATGCATAAACGTCCCGGATTATTATGTCGGTATTGATGCACTCGAAATGCTGTGGTCGAACGGTGGTTGGGGTGTGCCAACAGTGAGCATGAAGTCCTCCGTGTGGAACATTAAGAACCCTAATGGGAAGTTGTGCGTTGTTCAACATGTGAATAACCAAGGCTTGCTTACAGATGGCGCGGGTGCGATAAATTCGAATGGTGATAAATGGAAGTGGGATTTTAGACCGCCGTATGGAGGAGCAACGCTTGTTGATGGCTTTGGCACAGGAGCTTCGTGGAATCCACTTTATGAGGATCTCGACGAATCAGCTATCCTATTCGAGAGCTGTGATACACCACGTATATGGGTTGGTCCAGATGAAATACTTCCTGCCTCGGACAAATCCACCGACATAGATATCAAACAGAATTTCACCCTGTATGCTGTCTGGCAGTTTTCGGATGGCACCGTGTACTTTCTTGCCAATACCACATGGAATGTTCGTTATCAGGGTGTTCTCACGAACACCGCAGGGACGATTGCTTTTTCGGGTGGTGCGGACAATAAGGTCACGGGCAGTAGTGGGTTAATCCGAGACAATGCTAATCAGAACACAAGCGAACCAGGAGCTACCGATGCGGCGGCCCCGTGGCGGTGGCCGTGACAACTATGGAGGAAACGATGAAAAGACTGATGCTGACCTTGCTCTTATGTGTCATGACGTTGACTGTTTCATGCCGTGCTGCTGAATCACAATCAGCGAAACTGATTTGGCCGGCTTACATTGCAGCTACGAACGGAGCTTTCGCGGTCTGCCAATTTGATCCTGAACGCAAAGTTCTATTGCGATGGCAGGGGGTCTACATTTCTTCGAACCAATTGCCTCAAGCAGGTCCGAATCGCGATATCCTGATTTTCGATAGCGGTACACGCCCGCCTGTCGACAGGTCTGAACCGGGTATGATTCGAACCCCAAAGGGGTTCTATCATCATTACGGGGAGATCCCGTATCCTGTTGAGGACATTGATCCGCCCTTGGAGTATTGCTTGGATCCGGAAGGAAGCTTATTGGTTGGGTTCCGCATGCGAGGAACGTTCTACGCGATCATGGTCGAGAAGTCTCCATCTCTGAAGCAAATACCGGTCACAAAACATTGGTCAAAGGTCACTGAGGTATCTCTTCCAGCTCACAGGCAGAGTGACTTGGAGAATGTTAAGGGGAAGTTGTTGAAGAACGTTGAGCGCGAATCGCTATTGGGGCCCGCCTATATCGAGGCAACGAACGGGCTCTTCTCTGTGTGCGCATACGATCGCAGTGACAGCGTCCTGCTCAGATACAAGGGGCTGTACATATCCCGCACGAACCTTCCCCCCGTGAGCATCATACGGCGGCCTGCTCTTATCTATGCTATGGGAGAGCGGCCGCCGATAGACGCACAAGCGACAGATCCATGGCGTCCAACATTAGAGTCCATGTGTATCTATGGAGAAATCCCTTACCCGGTGAAAGATATCGACCCCAAGCTTGGGCTTTGCAAAACATGGGAAGGGGGTACATTCATCGGTGTTCGTGTTCGCTCTCGTTTCCACGCGATCACGAATGTCGGCGAGGTGGCGATGACAGAGTTGCCTGGTGTTTCTGTTTATAAACCGTCAGGCAGGTATTTTCACGTTGTTCCGACTACGCTGCCCAAGCATCGTGAAGAGGAGGTCAACGCGCTGATCCGTTCGCTGCGCACCGGGCAGTAGTGCGCTGCCCACTGTTCACAATGTCGATCCAGATGACACTTTTCAAGAAACTGAGAAAATGTGACTTGTACTGCCCGTCGATAAATTGGCTGGATTACGACCATTAAACAAACGGCTTGTTACGGCAACAACGATCCAGTATGTTTTTAAGTGTGCTGGGCGTTTTTTGTGTGCATGATTATGCTGGAGCATAATTGCTTGGTTGCCTTAAACTGTTTTTAACCACAAATCTTGCGGATAAACCTCAAATAATATGCGTTCCAAAACATGCAGATGGATGGTCTTGATGGCCGTTCTGATCCTATTGGCCGCTTGGCAGAGCCGCAGGTTGGCTGCGATTCGTCGCGGCGGCATGCCCGAGGTTTACGAGGGTTATTCCGCTGATGTGCCGCCGGTCCTGAATTTCATTATGGTCGGGCTCGGCGGATTCCGCGGCATCGCCGCTGAGGTTCTATGGTTCCGTGTCAACCGCTTGCAGGAGGAGGGGCGCTTCTTGGAACTTGTGCAGCTTGCCGGTTGGATTGCCATGCTCGATCCGCACGCTGCCGAGGCTTGGGCCTATAACGCTTGGAACCTTGCTTACAACGTCAGCGTCATGATGGTGCGTGACGAGGACCGCCTGCGCTGGGTCAAGAACGGCATCCGCCTGTTGCGTGATGACGGTCTGCGCTTCAACCCGCGCGAGGCCAAACTCTACCGCGAGCTGGCATGGATCTATCAGAACAAGATCGGCGACAACCTTGACAGCGCGCACCTGACCTATAAGCTCGATCTGGCACGGATCATGACACCTTGCGTGAATGCCGATGGTACCTTCGACGTTGCTTCAACCGATCATGCCACGCTCTCCGCGATGCGCCTCGATGCCGACCGCATGTTGGAGACGGAGCGCCGTTTCGGCCCGCTGGACTGGCGGCTCGCAGAATCGCATGCCGTCTACTGGGCGAGCCAGGGGCTCGATTACGCTGTTGGCGCGGAAAGGCTTCTATGCATGCGCGGTGTCTACCAGCCGCTGGTGCTCGGGGTTTTCGGCGGTCGCTTCACCGGCAACGTGGCAACAGGGGAGTGGCGCGTGGCGTCCAATCCCGCGCTTGCCCCGGCTGCGGCCGATTTTTTGGAGGAGACCTGCCGCGCCTTTCCGTCTCGTAATATGAGCGGCATACTGATCCGCTTTCTCGCCACCGCTGTGCAACAAATGGGGCGGGAAGGCGAGGTGCTTCTCGCTAAGGAGCTTTATCAACGGCTGGCGGACAACCTGCCCGAGCATGTGCAAAAGCCCTCGTTTGACGAAGTTCTGCAAGGTTGGACACTGCAAAAAGAGGAATGAGGAATGGCCAAACTTACACTCAAAGAGCCACCGGAAAATGCAAACGCGCCAAAAAAATGGCTACAAGAGAGGTATGCGCCACCGCAGGCTCCGACCTTTTTTGAAAATCTTGTTTATCATTTCAAACGTCTTGCGCGTGTCCTTTTGATTCTGATTGTTATTCTGGTCGCGTTTTTGGCGCTGCCTTTCCGCAAATGGGACAACCATGATGCTGAGCAGGCTCTTAAACGGGCTGTCGAAAACCTTGCGGCGCACACTGATTCAAGAGAAGCCTTGAGCGAGTTATATGCGGCGGCGGAAATGTGTGGTTTAACATGGGGGCAGCCGAATGGGCCGCGTCCGACAAAAAGGCATCAATTTCTCCAACGTCATAATTATGACATCAGCTATGGTGTAATTCAGACCCTCGGGCTCGGAATCATCAAAGAGGGGAATATTGCAAGGGGAATGAAGGAGTTACGTGATTTATATCAGCGTACCGCTTTTGCATCTGTCCCCGGCTTACCTAACTACGCTTGTTCAAAATGCGAAACAGGCATAAATGAAGAACCGTGTGCTGCATGTGGTGGAGAAGGTCAGATTACAGTGACACAGGATCCCTCCGCTTTCCCTCTGCAGGAGACCTTAAAGGACACCAGAAAGAACATCGTAGCTTTACAAAAATCAGTAATTGAGAAAAAAAGCGTTCGCCAGAATTGTCCAAAATGTAACGGCACAGGGAAGATGCCTTGTGCAGAGTGTATGAATCAAATGGTTGTCATCAAAACATCGGAAGCGCCGCGTCTTTTTTCTGACAGCCTGAATGCAACGCTTCGAATCTTTGACCAGAGCGAACTGTTCCGGCGTGCCGTCCATGTCATGGCGGTTGTTCAGCGCACAGTGTTGGGAGGCGGCCAGAAAGCGCTGTATGAATCGAGAAACATAAAGGGTGTAGCGCAGATTTCTGAATTGTTATTCCCGTCTGAGACTGAAAACACGGCTAGTTCTGTAAGTCACCCTGCTGGTGCAGTCGGCGCAAGCTCCCGAAAACATGTCGTTGATCCGGTGATGATAAAACTGCACAAAGCATGCGAAAGAGTGCTGGTCGATGAGGAGTATGACGCTGATTTGCAAATGCTGTTGGGCGAGGCGGCACGCTCGGCCGGTAAGAACCCGGCATTACAGAATTGCGCCATGTCGGCTTTCGGCTTGTCCCTGCTGCTGAACGGCAAAACCAATGAATATTGTCGAGTGGCAGAGTTCCAAAAGGCCAAATTCAACGGCACACAGCCGTTGCTTTCGATCCAAGAGGGCGATTATCTATTGGACTGTACGGAGTGTGACGGCAACGGCAAAAAGCTGACGCCTTGCCCGGCATGCACCGGCCCCAACGCTTGCCCTGCCTGCAAAGGCACGGGAAAAACAAAGGTAGGTGAAGGTTTAGTGCCTTGCGAGGATTGCCGCAACCGGCCGCCGTGTACAATGTGCAAAGACACTAAAAAGGTCATGGCTGTCTGCCCCGAATGCCGCGGCGCGAAAAAAATATTTAAAGTCGGTGACAAAATCAAATCCGCCTACATGTCCGCTTTAAGCAACATGCTGGCGCTTTGCGCCGCTGAGATCGCATCGGCACCAGAGGGTGGTCTGGCAGAGGGGCAAACAAACCCCGCTGACGGGCTTGCCGAATCCGCTGGCGCCGCAACTGCGGCGAATGCGGACACGACAGATGTCTATGCCGGCGAGGATCATGGCGCATCGCCGAGTGTGCCGCTTAGCGGCACAGGCGGTAAGATGCGTTATGTTTTAATACTGGCCGGAGTGGTTGCGGTGGCGCTTCTGTTTGTCGGATTGCGGAGAAAAACCAGCAAACCGCGGGGTTCCACTCTGCCCGGAATGCAGCGTCTAAATCCTTCAGAGTTCACTGACCCGCTCAAGCTGACCGCTCAGGACAGCCGCGACCGCCGCGCCAAGAGCCAATCCCACACCACAGACGTACCCCAGCAATAAGCATCTCGCAGTTGTTCGGACGTGATTGACATGAGGTTTACGATACTTAGCGTTAAGGCACTAAAATGCGACGCTTAGTAAGAACGTTGCTGTCCTATTCGGCGGGGCATAAAGTCATTGGTGCGGCGGCCCCTTTGTTTCCGGTATATGCGTCGCAAGCACGTTGCAGCCATTCTGCTGACGGTATTTTGCCGTCAGCCACCAAGAACCGATAGCGCAGGATATAAGGCTGATCCGGCGTCAAAGTTACTGGCGCCGGAAAATAACCGAAGCGGCAATAGTTGCGATAAGCTGATATTTTGGCGCCGCATGGATTAGCGGGGTGGTTGATCTGCAAGACGCTGTATGTTTTTCCTCCAAGATTAAATTGACCTGCAACCCATGGCGGATCGACAATTTTACGTGGGTCGGTTTTTTCTCCGGGGTAAGCGAAAAATGTTGCTGTGCGTTCCGCCTCATTTGCCGCACGGAATTGAACTCCGGCGTGTTCTGGGTCACCATCCAGGAACACATCGCCGCGACAGGCTTGGAGTGCCGAGATAACATCGAGGTTGACATAGGCGGGCTTGTCCGCACGTTGCACAACCACCGTGCGTTCTTCTTTGATGATGGTTTCACCCGTATGGGTTATCCAGTCAACTAATGAGGTGAACTTGGCGTGCTGGCTGTTCGCTTCTTTGACGCTGAAACCGCGGTGTACTTGGGCGTTGTTATACATTCCCCAGAAATTGTATTGTTTTTGGTTCCAAGTGACTTTGGTCCAGCCGATCATAATGCCGCGATGGTGGGGATGGTCGCCGCCTGTGCCGCTATTAGTGATCGGTGTTTTGCCATGGGGATCAAAAACATGCAGATATGGCTTGTTTGTCGAGGTCAGGTCTTTCGGGTTGCTTGAGGGCGCGTATGCTGTCATATAACGTGCGACAGGCTTGCCGTCCAGCAGAACATCCATAAAACAGCCGGGTTCCTCAACCAATTTATAATCTGTTTGCGCTAAGGCAGAGAACAGTGAGCCGGCCGTAATCAAAAGGCCGCAAAGTACGAGACGGGATATCCGTATCGTTTTATGGATGGTTTCCATATTTTCGACAATCATGATTTTCTCCAGATTTGGTTGTTTCTATACAGCGGACTGGTATCCTGCTGGTAGAAGGCTCTTATGACCGGATCTCTTGAACAAGATATGTAATAGAATATCATGCCATGCGGCGAATAGTCCAGTGGACAACCGCAGGGTGTGATTCACTGAAGTTGAATCGCGCCCCGGAAGTAACGCGGGCGGAAAATGTTAGTGACATTGGCATCGCCAAAGCATATATTGAAAGGTCATGGCTTAACAGGTTTACAGCGGCGCGGCCTCTGGGGGCCATGATTTTATGTGTCAGGAAACAAGGGGGTTCAATATGAAGATGATTGTAGCAGCCATCAGTATTTGCTTTTGTGCTACGGTTTTTGGCGCAGACAGCGGAAATTTAACGCGGCCTGTGGAGCGTAAGGTAGATGTGATTGGCCTGATGCGGGAGGGCAAGGTGGACATACACCTCGCGCCCGGCAGACCGGATCTCAGCGATCCGCCGGAAGATGTTTTCAAGATTTATGACAACATGCTGTATGTCAGCGGGCGCGGCTTCGGCTACATGGCAACCAAAGATAGTTTCGGTGACTATCATCTGGTGGTCGAGTTCAAGTGGGGTCCGAACACTTGGGGTGCGCGTAAGACTCGCACCAGAGACAACGGCATCCTGGTGCACGCTTTCGGGCCGCACGGCTCCAGCGGAAAGACTTGGATTCCCAGCGTCGAGTCCAACATCATTGAAGGCGGCATGGGTGATATCATCGTGATTGCCTCATCAAAGTTGCCTGACGGAACCGTGCTCAGTCCAAGCGTGACGTGCGAGATTGAACTGGATCGTGACGGCGAGAAGCGTTGGAAACGCGGCGCGCCGAGGCAGACCATAACCAGCGGGCGCGTAAACTGGGAGAAGCGCTGTGAGGACTGGAAGGATGTCTTGGGGTTTCGGGGCAAGCACGATCTTGACGCACCGGTCGGCAGTTGGAACCGGATGGAGGTCATAGCCAAGGGCGATACCCTGCAATTCATTTTCAACGGCCAAGTTGTGAACGAGGCCTTTGATGTCAAGCCGAGCCAGGGCAAGGTCTGCATACAGACCGAAGGCGCAGACATGTTTGTGCGCCGTTTTGAACTCCTGCCTTTGGGCCAGTTCAAGGAAAAGTGGGTCACGGCAGGACAGTGACGGCTCGGTGCCTGTGTGTGCTCCCGAAGCAGGCAGTCGTGTTGCTTTAGTGCCTTACGGCTAGACAAGCGCGATAAAAACAAATTGCGGGCTTCGCCCGCATTGGGGTTAAGGTTGTAAGGGGTTAAGGCTGTGAGACTGTGAGGCTGTAAGGTTTTTAGACTGTGAGGCTGTGAGGTTGTGAGGGGGGAAGGGAGGGACGAACGTCTGCTCGTCTTTCGTGGTTAATCATTCGTAATCGTACAGCCTTGCAGTCTTACAGCCTTTGGTTTGCGGGCTCCGCCCGCGTTGGTGTGCTACCTATGCTGTCCCGTTTTTCTGTTTGATGCAGGTGGCGATGGCGGCGCGGATGTCTGCACGGGAGTGCAGCAGGTGCAGGCGTCCGCGCAGGCGCGATGAGCCTTTGAGGCCGCGCAGGTAACGGAAGAGGTGGGCGCGGAAAACCGCAACGAGGTGTTCTTCGGTTTGCGCGGCGGCAGGCTTGATGCCTAAACGCGCGTTCATCTTTTCGAAAAGCGTGCGCGAGGCGTCCATGTGCGACTCCAGCGCCTCCTGTATTTCGTCAAAGCTGCGGCGCGGTGTTTTGTCCACGACGGTTTCCGGGAGATCAGCGTTGCTAACAAGCGCCGCGCTGATCTCGCTGAATATCCAGGGGTTGCCGATGGCGCCGCGGGCGATCATGACGGCGTCGACTCCGGTTCCGCTGAGCATGCGGCGGGCGTCGCTCGCGGTGCGGATGCCGCCATTGCCGATTACGGGTATGCGCGCGCGGCGCTTGACCTCGGCCAGCAACTCCAGGTGCGTAGCGCCGCCGTGCCCCTGCGATGTGAAACGCGCGTGCAGGGCGAAGGCGTCCGCGCCAGCGGATTCGGCGGCGGTCAGGATATCGAAAATCATGACGCGGTCGGGGTTCGGCCCGAGGCGGGTCTTGATGGTCAGCGGCAACTCGGTGACGCGGCGCATGGCGGAGAGGATGTCGTGGATGCGCTGCGGGTCGTGGATAAGTGCGGCGCCCGCGCCGCCAACGGTGACCTTGCGCACGGGACAGCCCGCGTTCAGGTCGATGGCCACGAAGCGCCCGGTCTGCGCGACGCGGCAGGCGGCCTCGGCTAGTTGGTCAGGTTCGCGTCCGTAGAGGTGCGCCACGACCGGCCCCTCGTCCGGCAGTGTCTCCAGCAGGAGCCAAGTCTTGCGGTCGGCGTGCAGCAGCCCGGCGGCGCTGGTCATTTCGGTGTAGGCCAGCGCGGCACCGTGCTTGCGGCAGATGTGGCGCATGGCCGCGTCGGTGTAGCCTGCCATCGGCGCGAGGATCAGCGGCGGTATGCCGCTGTCCGCAACCCCGAGAAGTTTATGGAGGCATTGTTCGCGATTACGTTTGCGGGGCATTAGCTAGGCGGGGCTTGTCAGTAAACCGCAGTTGATTGACTGTCGTAATGTTCTGCGGCGGTCTCTAAGTGATCAAGGCCCGCGTACGAAAGCCAGATGGTTTCGGGATCGAGCGATTCTGCGTAAGAGACGAAGTTCAGGCTCAGGTCGAAATCCTCCGGATGATAGTTGTATTCCATGTCATACAGGTATTCGTCGAAACCTGGCTGAGTGTCGCTGTCAAGGGGAGTGCGTGTTGTGGGCGTTTCAGTGTACACCGTGGTCTGCGGCGCCACTGCTGTCACTGTTGTGTTTGCAGGCGCGGAATACGGAGCGTCCAGCGCGGCGGTAGCGTCGGTGACATACGTGACTTCCGCGGGCTGGTTCACGTAAACGGTCTCCGTGCTTATGACGGTCGGTGCCGGGTCGTAAAGGTAGCAGGCGCTGTAGACCGGCCACGGGTTGTAGATGTAGGAGATGCCGCTGTACCAGCCGCTGCGCCAGCCGCCGTGATACAAGCGCGAATATCCCCATCCGCCGCAGTGCCAGCTATCATAATAGACGGTGCTGTAGACTGGCGCGTAGGAGAAAAGCGAGAAACCGAAAGAACCGCTGTACCACGACAGCCCGAATCCGCTGTAGGGGTGAGCATAGTAGTGGGGGTAATAGTATGGGTGGAAATATGGCCTGTAACTCCACAAAGGCGCGAAGGCGTGGTGCCGGTATCTGAAGGCCCAAGGATCGAACCAGTGGGCGTGCCGTCTGTGGCGGGGATAATAGGGCCTGCGGCGGTAGTAAGGGCGGTGTCTGGCCGGAGGCCGGCGGACCGGCGGGCGGTAAAGAGCGTTTCGCCCGTCGGCATATCTGCTTCTGCCGAAATTCGGCGGTGCCTTAGTCCTGGGCTTGGGGGCTGTCCGCAGGAGCGGAGCGCGGTTCGAGCGTGCAACCGAACGCGCCGGGCTTTTGTTGAAGCGCGCTAAAGCGGAGGGTGTGCGGTCTGCTCCGGTTCGCAGGCTCAAGGCCGGGTTCATGCGGTTGTGTGCCATGCGTGGTGGTGTTTTGCGGGACGAGCCGAAGGTCAAACGGGATGTGCCGGAACGGGTTCTGGGGCTGGCCGGCAATGATGATGCGGTGCCGGTTGGCGGACGGAGGCTGCCGGTGTCGGTTGGCGGTGTGTTCCGGCGGGCAGAGATGCTGTCGCGCCTGCGCTCGGTCAAATGGTTTGGTGTGCTGCGGCTGGGCACAACCCTGGTTGTGGCGGGCACCGGCGGGCTGGAACGCCGCGTCGTTACGTCCGGGGTAGCCGGGGTCGGGGATGGGCTGCGTGACGGCGCGGCGCGGGTCACGGAGGGAGCGCGCGCGGGCGCGGGACGTATGACGGTCGCAGTATTCGGAATATCCGGCGCACGGCGGGGTACGGGGTGCGTGGCAGGCGCGGTGTCCGGATCACGGCTGGGCGCGGCGCGGCGCATGGCAGACGGGGAACTGGCGATACGGTTGGGCACGACCCTGGTTGTGGCGGGCACCGGTTGGCTGAAACGCGGCGTTGCTGTTTGGACAGGGGATGGAGTGCGCGACGGCGCGGCAGGGATCATTGACGGTGCGCGCGCGGGCGCGGGGCGCGTCACTGACGGCGTGCTCGATATACGGTTGGGCACGGAACGCGTGACAGGCGCAGGGGTTGACATGCGGCTGGGCACGACTCTGGTTGTGGCGGGCGCCGGCGGGCTGGAACGCGGCACTGCGGCTGGGGCAGGGGACGGGCTGCGTGACGGCGCGGCGCGGGTCATTGACGGTGCGCGCACGGGCGCGGCGGGCGCGGGGCTCGGCGCACGGCTTGGTGCGGAGCGCGTGACAGGTGCGGAGGAACGGCTGTCGCCGGATGCAGGGCGCATGGAAGATCGGGACGGACTGGCGGAACCGCTCCGCGAAAACGAAGAGGATGATGTGCGGCGCGCTTCGGCATTGTACGAAACGGCAAACGTGAGTGTGATGATTGCCATAGCAAAGAGTTTATTGTTTTTCATTCTTGCTCCTTTCCGCGCTAATGCCTTGTACATACCCCGTAGTTTACTGTTTGGCGTTGAACTAGTCAAACGCACTTATGAATTTTTGGCAGGATATGTGCCTGCGCAATGTGTTAAACGTTCGATTAAGCCAGCTATTGCCCAAAAAAATAAAAAACTAAACTTTTGTTTAACCATGGCAGGTGCGATTGAATAAAATGAATCGCAGAAGGTCAGAAGGTTCTGGGAATAGGTAAAAGGTTAGAGGTAAAAAGTCTGGAGCGCGGGCGTCCCCGCCTGCGGTAAGTGGTGAGTGGTGAGTGGTGAAAGTCGTTTTCGATACTGACGCTCCGCGAGTCCGGCGGACGGATTTGGAGTGCGGCAGCAAGCGGTATCCCGCGCGACGCCGCTTTGACGCAGGCGGGCCGGAAAGCGGTGCCGCGACCCGCGCACAGCACGGCTCTTGTCACCGCATTCCAAGTTGCGTTTTGCACCAAACAGGTGCTGTTTATAGGGTAATAGAATAGCTAAGTTAATAGACAAGCAGATGTAAATGGAAACCGAAGGAACATAATGTCCCAATCAGGCCTGAGTGTGACACAAGAGTGTGACATCTGTGTGTCACACCTCGGGCAGCGTCCGTTTACATAAGTTTTTGGAAAGTTGCAATATCTTGCGGCGCAAATGGTTATGTCTTTTATGTGATTGTGATTGAGGCAGTTTGGCATTTAAGTTGCTTAAATACTGGTGTTCGCGCCAGCGGATTTTTTTGTTTTTAGGATTGATTGGCATTACTTGGATTGATTGGCATTACTTGGCGAAGCGGACAGAACGGAGTTTTCAATGGCAAAAGTTTTAGGGATAGATTTGGGAACCACCAATTCTTGCATGTCGGTGATGGAGGGCGGCGAGCCTTTGGTGATACCTAACGCCGAGGGGCATCGCACGACGCCTTCGATCGTGGCTTTCACGAAGAGCGGCGAGCGTTTGGTTGGTCAGGCGGCCAAGCGGCAGGCTGTGACCAACCCCAAGAACACGGTGTATTCGATTAAGCGTTTCATGGGGCGGCGTTACGAAGAGATGGCGCAGGAAATCTCGATGGTGCCCTACGAGGTCGTGCGCGCCGCCAACGGCGACGCGCAGGTGAAGGTGGGCGACAAGGTTTATTCTCCGCCGGAGATCTCGGCCATGATCCTGCAGAAGCTGAAGACAGACGCTGAGGCTTATCTGGGGCAGACTGTCACGCAGGCGGTGATTACGGTGCCGGCGTATTTCAACGACAGCCAGCGCCAGGCCACCAAGGACGCGGGACGTATCGCGGGGCTTGAGGTGCTGCGCATCATCAACGAGCCGACGGCGGCTTCGCTGGCGTACGGCTTGGACAAGAAGAAGGATGAAAAGATCGCGGTCTATGACTTCGGCGGCGGCACGTTCGACATTTCGGTGTTGGACATCGGTGACGGCGTGTTCGAGGTCAAGGCCACCAACGGCGACACGCATTTGGGCGGTGACGATCTCGACCAGGCTCTGATGAACTGGATGACCGATGAGTTCAAGAAGGAGAACGGGATTGACCTCTCCAAAGACATGATGGCGTTGCAGCGGCTGAAAGAGGCTGCGGAAAAGGCCAAGTGCGAGCTTTCTTCCGCTTCCAGCTCCGAGATCAACCTTCCGTTTATAACGGCGGACAACACGGGGCCGAAGCATTTGACCTTGACGCTCAGCCGCGCCAAGCTTGAGCAGCTCACCGAGGCGCTGATAGAGCGCACGGCGCCGCCTTGCCGTAACTGCATGAGCGACGCAGGGCTCAGCTCTGTGGACGAGGTGGTGCTGGTCGGCGGCCAGACGCGCATGCCGCGTATGCAGGAGAAGGTCAAAGAGATTTTCGGCAAGGAGCCGCACAAAGGCGTAAACCCTGACGAGGTGGTGGCGGTCGGCGCTGCTATTCAGGGCGGCATCCTGAAGGGCGAGGTCAAGGACGTGCTGTTGCTTGACGTGACGCCCCTGACGCTCGGCATCGAGACGCTGGGCGGCGTGATGACGCCTTTGATCGAGCGCAACACCACGATTCCCACCAAGAAGAGCGAGATTTTCAGCACGGCGGCTGATAATCAGCCGTCGGTGGAGATACACGTCTTGCAGGGCGAGCGCAAGATGGCGGGTGACAACAAGACCATCGGCAAGTTTCATCTCGATGGCATACCGCCGGCTCCGCGCGGGCGTCCGCAGATCGAGGTTTCGTTTGACTTGGACGCTAACGGCATACTGAATGTCAGCGCCAAAGATCTTGGCACCGGCAAAGAGCAGAAGATCACCATCACGGCCTCTAGCGGTCTCAGCAAGGAAGAGATCGAGCGCATGTGCAAGGATGCCGAGATGCACGCAGCCGAAGACGCCAAAAGGCGCGAGGAGGTCGAGACCCGCAACCATGCTGAGAACATGTGTTACCAGGTCGAAAAGACGATCTCGGAGAACGCCGACAAGATTCCGGCGGAAGCCAAGGCTCCGGTCGAGAAGGCCGTGGCTGATCTCAAGGAAGCGCTCAAGGGCGGTTCGATCGACGAGATCAAGTCCAAGCAGGAAGCACTGACCAAGGCCATGGATGAGGTGACCAAGGGCATGTACAGCCAGCAGGCTGCGGGACAGCCCGAGGCCGGGCAGGCGGCAGGCGGCGGCGCCCAGTCCGGGCCGGAGCAGGGCGGCGGCGGATCCGCAACTGGTGACGACGGGGTCATCGACGCTGACTACACGATGATGGATGATGACAAGAAGAAGTAAGGGATTTTAGAAGCTGCCGGGCGGGTGTCCGGTCGGCATGAAAACCAACCCGTTTAAGTCAAAAAACTTAAAGTAAGGAGAGAAAAATTATGGCGAAAATTCGTCCGCTCGGCGACCGTGTGTTGGTCGAGCCCATTGACGTCAAGGAAGTCAATAAAGGCGGTATCATCATACCTGATTCCGCGAAAGAGAAGCCGATGGAGGGCAAGGTCATCGCCATTGGCAAGAAGCGTGACGACGACGGTAAGGAGATACCGTTTGACGTCAAGCCCGGTGACAAGGTGTTGCTGCCCAAGTATGGCGGCACGGAAGTGAAGATCGACGACAAGACCTACCAGCTCGTCCGCGAAGAGGATCTGCTGGGATTGATCGTTTAACCTTAACCAAATTAGTTTACGGAGATTGATAATATGTCTGCGAAACAGATGTTGTATGATATGGAAGCCCGCCAGAAGATTCTGGCCGGCATCAGCAAGCTCAACAAGGCCGTGGCCTCGACCCTCGGGCCGTGTGGGCGTAATGTGATTTTGGACAAGAAGTTCGGTTCCCCCGCCATCACGAAGGACGGCGTTTCCGTGGCCAAGGAGATCGAGCTGCCCGAGCCTTTCGAGAACATGGGCGCGCAGATGGTGCGCGAAGTGGCGAGCAAAACCAGTGACGTGGCTGGTGACGGAACCACGACCGCGACCATTCTTGCGGAATCGATCTACCGCGAAGGCCTGAAGAATGTCACGGCGGGCGCCAACCCGATGGCGATCAAGCGCGGTATCGACAAGGCAACCACTGCGGTCGTCGCGGCGATCGCAAAGCAGGCGAAGCGGGTCAAGGATCCCTGCGAGATCGCCCAGGTCGCCTCCATCTCCGCCAATGGCGAAGCGGAAATCGGTTCGATTATCTCCGATGCGATGGACAAGGTCGGCAAGGACGGCACCATTACCGTGGAAGAGGCCAAGACCCTCGAGACCACCTTGGATGTCGTGGAAGGCATGCAGTTTGACAAGGGCTACCTCTCGCCGTATTTCGTGACGGACGCGGAAGAGATGGAGTGCGTGCTTGAGAATCCCTACATCCTGATTTTCGAGAAGAAGATCTCCAGCCTCAACGACATGCTGCCGCTGCTGCAGAACGTGGCGAAATCCGGCAAGCCGTTGATGATCATCGCCGAGGATGTCGAGGGCGAAGCCCTGGCCACGCTCGTCGTGAACAAACTGCGCGGCACGTTGCAGGTCTGCGCCGTCAAGGCGCCGGGCTTCGGTGACCGCCGTAAGGCGATGCTCGAGGATATCGCGATCCTGACCGGCGGTCAGATGATCAGCGAGGATCTGGGCATCAAGCTTGAGAACGTCGAGGTCAACCAGCTCGGCCGCGCCAAGAAGATCACGATCGACAAGGACAACACCACGATCGTCGAGGGCGGCGGCAAGACCAGCGACATCCAGGGCCGTGTGGCGCTGATCAAGAAGCAGATCGAGGAAACCACCTCTGATTACGACCGCGAGAAGCTGCAAGAGCGTCTGGCGAAGCTCGCCGGCGGTGTGGCTATCATCAAGGTCGGCGCGCCGACTGAGGCCGCCATGAAGGAGAAGAAGGACCGCGTGGACGACGCTTTGCACGCGACCCGCGCTGCGGTGGAAGAGGGCATTGTCGCCGGTGGCGGCGTGGCGCTCATCCGCTGTCAGAAGGCGCTGGACGCGGTTGAGGCTTGCGGCGATGAGAAGGTCGGCGTGTCCATCATCCGCAAGAGCCTGGAAGCTCCGCTACGCCAGCTCGTCGAGAACGCCGGTCTGGAAGCCGCGCTGATCGTCGAGAATGTCAAGAACGGCAAGGGCGCCTACGGCTACAACGTGGCTACCGGTCAGTACACCGATCTGGTCAAGGACGGCGTGCTGGATCCGGCCAAGGTCACGCGCAGCGCGCTGCAGAACGCGGCGTCGATCGCTGGTCTGTTGCTGATTACCGAGTGCATGGTCACCGAGATTCCTGAGAAGAAGGAAGCTCCGGCGGGCGGGCATCCGGGCATGGGCGGCATGGACATGTGATAAGCCCGTAAGAGCTGAAATAAAGACAAGAGCCGTGAGTTTGGCCGACTCACGGCTTTTGTTTGCCTTTTATCAGGCTCTGGCAAACTCATGCCGGAAACGGCGGTGGAGGCGGGGTGCTGGAGTGCGTCGTAGGCGCGGTATTCCGTGGCGGCGGGGGTAGCGGTCATTTTTTTATTCGTTTCTCATTTCATCAGGATCGGATTTTAGAGCCCTTTTAGTATACTCATAATGGATGCTCCTGTTTTGGCCTGTCGTGAACGCTGGACAGTGCCATTATTTCATTGAGAGACTGGGGAACAGGCAATTCGTGCGCTTGAGTTTAGGGGGTGTCGTTGTTAAGATAGGACGCATGAATGCTACAATACAACGGGTTGGTCACCGTGTGGCCGTAACAGGTGAGGTTGACGGCACAGGAACCGGCAAAACCAAGCGTGGCGTAGGGCAAATGAGTTTCGGGGTTTAAAACGGAGGAACGATAATGAGCTACAAACCATGGGCTCCCTTCAATGCGCTTCCGGCGCTCCCTCCAAAGTGTGAGCTGGAGACGACAGACGTTCTGAAGAAGCTGACGGCTGCTGCGCGCGCTGTTGGCGAGCTTAAGGGCATGGGCCGCGTAATCCCGAACCAAGCGATGCTCATCAACACCGTGGTGTTGCAGGAGGCGAAGGCCAGTTCTGAACTGGAGAACGTCATTACCACGAACGACAAGCTTTATAAAGCTGATTTTCTGCCAGCCCTACACCAAAGGCCAATTTCTGGTTGATGCCGGCATTGCGAAGCGGCAGACCGCGGCGGAGTATCTCAAGCAGTTGGAGCGAATCGGTGTGCTGGAGAGCACCAAGGTCGGACGCGAGAACCTGTATTTGAACCGGAAACTCTATGATTTGCTCGGTAAATAACATGTCGATGCAATCGACATGTCCCGACAACGTGTCGTTTTTTTTCGTCCAAATCGACACGTTGCCGCAATCGTCGGCATAGACACCGGTGAACGGATCAGCGAAGGGAATCATCCCATCAACACCGGCGGCAATTCCTTTGCCGAAGCCTTCCGCGAACGCCCCGCCGATTTCTTTCCATTCGGACCAAGTGAACTCCCCGTAAGGGTCGATTCCGTTTATTGGATCGTTTCCGCAGAACTGATAAAGGTTAACCCCTTCGTTCTCCCGTATCGGATCCTCGGATATCCACCTACACAGCACGGGGTTGTAGTATCTGAACCCATGATAGACGAGTCCCGAAGCATCACGTTCTTTGCTTGAGAAGGTGAAGCGAGGTATGTAGGTGCCGGTGGCGGAGAGTTGTTCGCCGAACGTGGTGTAAGAATATTCACCGACCACGTTTCCGGCGGTATCCGTAGCCATGACCACGTCGCCGCGCCAGTTGCTGTGGAGGTAGGTTGTAGAGACGGCGGCGTTGTTTTCAAAGCGGGTCTCGGCGATGAGACTGCCCACGTCACCCGCGATGCCAATGCCGCGCGTGAAGTATTCGCGGAGGGTGCCGTCGGCGTGGGCGGTGGCGATGATGTCCATGCCGTCCCAGACGTAGAGCGTGAGCAGGCCGTTTTCCTGCTTCGCTATGCGGCGGCCGTGTTGGTCGTACCAGTAGAGGGAGACTGCGCCGGAAACGGTGTTGCTCACACAGGCGAGGTTGCCCTCGCTGTCGTAGGTGAGGGTGTCACCGGACGGTAAGTTTGTGATGGAGCCGTTAGAAAATGTCGTCTTTGATGACAGGTTCATGATTCTGAAGGTATTTGGTAGCGATTGGAAGAAGCTAGTTAATCCCAAAAAGAGCCAGCAACAGTAAAAAGGCGGGC
>Ga0255347_1004111_pt1 | contig 17973 bp, 21 predicted proteins | sample wastewater_treat_2_FD_192479 | JGI IMG/M metagenome (GOLD analysis project Ga0255347, IMG submission 192479) | Wastewater microbial communities from Lulu Island WWTP, Vancouver, Canada - plant24 | ecosystem: Engineered > WWTP > Wastewater > Unclassified | place: Canada: Vancouver, British...
CAGCGCTGAATCGTAGTATGCGTCTCCGCGCCCGCGCACCTGTACAAAAAGATTTTTTATATCCGAATCTTCAACAATATCGAGAAGCTCATCTATGCGGCCAGGAGTTGCGATTGAATTCCTGACAACCCAGAGTGAACCGGAAAAATTTCTCTTTACATTTAGGGGCTTAAGCTGTTCCCTGCTGCATGACAGCATAAGCAGCGGAAAAAGAGCGATAATGACCGTTGTTTTTTTTATTTTCATTCTTTTTTTTAATGTTATTTTAAAGTTGCGCAGGGTCTTATATTCTATAAGAGCTTTGTCCTGCGCAGTGTCAATAATTTATTATTCTGAACAGACAGGTTATGGCAGATAACGAAAAGAAATATGAACTTATAATCAATCACGGTATCGCCGACGGTTTCGAAAAGTTTGATCTTAACAGATCAGATTTTATAAATGAACTTTCACGCCGTATAAAACGCCCCAGAAAGATTTTTCTTGGCATGGGCGATTTTCTCGAAGTTGGTGATTACAACAACCTGATCGATGCGCTGCTGCTTGAACAGGAAATAGCAAAAAAATTCGAGGGCATCCTTGACAGGAATAACCGGAAGATTTCCGAAGAGAGCGATATCCCTGATTCTTTTTTTAAACTGGCAGTCTATTACCCGGATTTTCTTTTAAAGGATGTCCCCGTAGAAATCATTTCAACCATAGGTAAAAAGGCCAGGCTATTCCCCGGGGCTGAATATTTTATAAGAAACATTAAATATCTTTCGCCAATTATGTTTACTGCGATTCCATACGATATATCTATTGAGTATGTTAAAAGGTTAGGGCTGGAAAGTTCCAATCTTCTTGCAACCGAATATAAAAAGGCCATGGTAAACAACAGGGAGATTTACAGCGGCGACATAGTGCGGTTTATTTCGGGAAACAGGCGCGCCATAGCTATCGAAAAATATATGGCAAAGCAGGATATACGTGAAGACGAAATTGTCTATGTCGGCAGGGGCGAGGCAGGATCAACAACATTCTCAACCTATAATTCTATTTCTTTCAATCCGACTAAATGGATCATGGGACGCGCAACTACAACCATCTATGGTTCATCTATTGAATCGCTTCTTACGCTGTTCAATTTTGATAATGAACTCTATCCGCTGCTGATGTCTGACCGTTTTGAAGAGAGCATGCCTTCACTGGTCGTGCTTTCATCTGTAAAAGAGAAGCGTGATGAACTTATCGAAATAGAACTTGAACACAGACAACTCCAGGAGAATATAATAGGCCTGAAGATGGAACACTCAGAAGACTCATACGGAACTCTCGAAAGGGAAATTAATGTTATGCTCGGGGCCTCAACGGTTAACATAGCGGCTGTGCGGAATATGATTTTTGACCGCCTTAAAGGGTACATAAACGAGCCCCAACTGCTTGTGAGGGATATTTACAATATAGCGAAGGAGAGATATAAAAATCTCTGCTCTGTATAGTAAAATCATTGATTCCGGCAGAAAAAATCTATATTTTGTCATTAACGGTTTTCCCGATCTTCCGGAAACCTGTTAAAAAATCGCTGATCATTTACACTGAACTATATGATAAAACTATTACAAGGAGATACAAATGACATATATTATTGACATACGCGCAAGGGAGATTATCGATTCGCGGGGCAATCCCACTGTAGAGGTAGAGGTAGAACTCGAGTCCGGGGCCATTGGAAGGGCTGCGGTACCATCGGGCGCATCAACCGGTGAGCATGAGGCTGTCGAACTAAGGGACGGCGATAAAAAAAGATATCTGGGCAAGGGTGTATCAAAAGCAGTATCCAATGTAAACGAAATAATATGCGACGCTCTTATAGACATGGATGCAATGAGCCAGGTGGAAATTGACAATGCGTTGATAAAACTTGACGGTACTGAAAACAAGGGCAATCTGGGAGCCAATGCCATACTCGGCGTTTCAATGGCATGCGCAAAGGCTGCAGCCTTAACCTTTGATATGCCGCTCTACAGATACATAGGCGGTGTTAATGCCTGTGAACTGCCGGTACCGATGATGAACATACTTAACGGCGGGTCACACGCGGATTCGAATGTTGATTTCCAGGAATTCATGGTGATGCCCGTGGGCGCTGCGTCATTTAAAGAAGGGTTGCGTATGGGGGTTGAAACATTTCATTCGCTCAAGAGCGTTCTGAAAGAGAAGGGGTATGCCACAAGTGTCGGCGACGAGGGTGGATTCGCTCCAAGCCTGAAATCAAACGAAGAGCCGCTTGAGCTGATTGTTGCAGCAATGGAAAGAGCCGGGTTCAAGCCGGGTAAGGATCTTGTGATCGCCCTGGATCCCGCTGCAAGTGAATTTTACGATGCTCAAAAAAAGAAGTACGTCTTTTCAAAAAGCGACAGGCGCGAGCTTTCGGGCGAACAGATGGTCTCCCTGTATGAAAAACTTTCCGCGGCATACCCCATAATATCAGTTGAAGACGGTCTGGCCGAAGATGACTGGGCGAGCTTCAGGCTGATGACAGAAAAATTAGGGTCAAAAATGCAGATAGTCGGCGATGACCTTTTTGTAACAAATACAAAAAGGCTTTCCAGGGGAATAAAAGAGAAGGCTGCAAATTCAATCCTTATAAAACTGAACCAGATAGGCACGCTGACCGAGACAATACAGGCGGTGGAGATGGCAAAAAGGGCAGGTTTTACAGCCGTAATTTCGCACAGGTCCGGCGAGACCGAAGATACAACTATTGCAGACTTAGTAGTTGCGCTCAATACCGGACAGATCAAAACCGGTTCCGCGTCAAGGACAGACAGGGTTGCCAAGTATAACCAGTTACTCAGAATAGAAGAGGAGCTTGGTTCAATGGCTATCTACAGGGGCAGAGAGGTGTTTTATAATATCGGGTAGACAGGACAGATTCAGGAGTTTCTTATTTCTCTTCATCCTTTTCAGTATATATATATTTATTTTCAGTGAAAGCGGGCTGCTGGAAAGGATGAAGCTTAGGGGCGAGTTTGAATCTCTGAAGCAAAGAATCAGCATTCTTGAACAGGAAAACCGCACCTTAGAGGAGCAGCTTGACAGATATTCGGCAGGTGAATATTCCGAACGGGATATTGTCGCTTCAGGTTATGTCACAAATGGCGGTAAAATAATCAGGTTCCAGGATGATGAGACAGGCGGATCATCCCCTGGCCAAAGTCCTGAACCGGTTTCCCGTTTTGAAATTGACTTAGGGCATTTACGTATTATCTGGATTATGTTTTCGTTAATTATTGCGTTTTATTATTTTAAAAAGAAAAGCAGCGGGGTGGATGAATACCATGGATAGCTTACTGCCACAGTTTGACCAGAATGACATTAATGTAATAAAATGGCAGTTGAATACGGACAATGTGAATATGTCGGGTGTAGTCTATAAATGCGCCCACGGGTATCCTGCGGTAATTCTTCTTAAACCTTATGATATTGATAAAGCAACAGGTTTAAAAAAACTTAATCATATGTCAGTTTCCAATCCATTATGGCTTACGTGCCCTTTTTTAAATAAAAAGATACACGAATTTGAATCTTTTGGTTATATTAGAAAAATAACGGATTTAATTAACTCTGACAGGAACCTTGTTGATCTGATGAAAAATTCACACGCGCATTATTATTATTTAAGAAAGAATTTTTACTGTAAAACATTCGGTGAAATCAGTTCGATCGAATTCAGCAACAAAATCCTTAATACAGGTATTGGCGGCATAAAAGAAATCAGCAACATAAAATGCCTTCACCAGCATTACAGCCATTTCCAGATTTGCTCCGATAATGTGGCCGGCAGAGTAGTACATAATCTTCTGAATGGAATTAATTATTGCAGGGAGAGATTATGCGATGATGCAAGCAAGTAGTGTCTGTCATTCCATATTTGACGTAAAAAAACTTAAAAAAGACGGGTCCATATCGGGGAACTGTATTGATGAAATAATCAGGATTCTTAAAGCGGGTGAATTGTTCGTGCTGCCCGTTGATTCGATTTACGGAATTGTAGGCATAAAGAACGAAAGAACCTTTGACGAGATACAGGCCATTACAGGCGAGCCTCGTGATAATTTTGAAACAATTATTTCGAATTTTAAGATGCTCGAAGAGACCGCGTATGTTGATAAGTTTACCTATGATTTTCTTAAAAGGGTATGGCCCGGTGAGGTTATAGCTCAGTTAAAAAGCAAGGCCTGCGCCTATGAGTCGAATATTTTCATGCGCATGCCCCGGCATAAATACATGCATGATATAATAAACGGCGTGGGGGAACCACTGCTGTATGTTCCGGACAGGATTTCTGAGGGGAAAATGTTCTTTAATGACAGGGATATAGTCCGCAGATTTAAAAATATATGTTCCATGCTCATAATAGACGAATTCAACAAGAACCATACATTTCCAACGCTGATCGACATAAGCTGCGACAGGCTTGATATTCTCTGTGAAGGCCGCGTAAGCTCTGATGAAATCAAATCTCTCTATTTTCTCGGCGACCTTTAAAATCCTGCAATGGGCCTGAAGCGAATAACCGTCGCGGCTTTTATTTTTGTGCCGTTTATTCTGCACGGAGCAACCCGCGGCATTGTTGAAATCAACACCCGCCATTTTAATGTTATCTATCCTACAGTAATCTCAGACAGAGCGGTCACCATCGCATGCAAATCGGAAGAGGTGATCAATTCTCTCATAAATTTTATGCAATATGAGCCTCCCGGCAGAATTATTCTGCGCATAAATGTTCCGGATAAATACATGTCAGTAGACAGAAATTTTTTAGATTCACTAAGCCCCTGTTCCGTCGAAATCGAGGCCCTGGATTATCCCGGATGGGAGATAGATCTGTCAGAAATAATTTTTACGCGATACATGGAACTGTTTGCCCGGGATTTTAAAGGCATACCCGGCATAAACAATCTTATGCGCGCGGGACTTATGCATTACATAATTCATGGAGCTGACGATAAAGCCGTAGTTATGCTTAATGATCTTGTGGCGAACCGGCATAATGGCGAATTGCGGATTAATGCATCGGAATATTTTAATGACAGCGCCAATCTGTCAATCGCTGTTTTTTTCTGGGATTACCTTGCGTCAGTATACGGCAGAGATGCTCTGGCTGGCGCGCTTAAAGATGCTGCTTATTTCAAAGGTTTCTTTAATGCGCTTTACGCCATAACAGGCAGGGATGCCTCTGCCGTGGATCATGGTTTCAGAAATTATCTGTCAGGATATATTAAACACGAACCGACCCGGGATTTTCATCCTGTTGGCGGTTTTAATTACACGGCTGGCCATATACTTGCACACTGCTCTCTTCTGGAAGGGAAAATTTACGCCCTTATCAGCGAAAGCGAAGGCAGTTATAATCTGATTTACCGGCAAAATGGTAAAGCATGGTGTAAAATTAATATAGGGCATAATGAATACAGGTTCACATCCATTACCGCCTGCGCTGACAGAGTACTTGTATCGGGATACGACAGGTATGGTTCTGTGCTGATCTGCTATGATCCAGGCAATGGTAAAAAAGTCTGGGGAAAGGAATTCCCCCTGGTCTACATAGACTACATTGATGCTGATAAAGCTGGGGAGAGAATTATTTTTTCAGCATATACCTGCGGCAGATATTCGCTTTTTGTTTATAATAATAATTCATTTGCCATCCTTAAAACAGAGGGAGAGGGGATCGACCTTATGTATCCGGCATTTACCGAATCAGGCCGAATACTCTATGTGCGCAGGGATGCCGCGGAAAGCCTGATGCTGCTTGATGCCGAAACGGGGGCCTCTTCAGAGATATACAGGACATCCAATGTTCTGGGCATACCCTGTGAAGATCCAGCGGGGAATATTCTTTATTCAGAATCGGTGAACGGTGTAACCGATATCCGACGCCTTGATAAAACCGGTTTAGCGGTAAGGCAGCTTACCTCCGGGTCCACATCAAATATCTATCCTGTTTATATAATGGACAGGCTCTATTTTCTTAATTATTATCAGGGCAAATACAGACCCGTCTCGCTTCTTCCGGATTTTAAATAATACTTTACATCAAATAGCTCTTCAGCAATTATTTTACTCTGAAACAGAGACAGCCGTTGTAAAAAAACTGATTAACAGATTTATAAAATTTTCTTTGCTGATCTCCGTTAATATATATTCCGATACTTTCTGTAGGGGATGAATGTGCCGGGGGATACTCCCCTCAGTATGTTATTCCTTTAAATAAAAGGTGGTTATTAAATGTCAAGATACGCGCTTATAGAGAGAAAAACTCTTGAAACATCCATCCGGCTTGAAATTGATCTTGATTCGCGTCAGAAATCGGTAATAAGTTCGGGGGTGGATTTTTTTGATCACATGCTCAATTCAATGTCAAAACATGGCAGATTTTACATGAATTTGTCATGTAAGGGGGACACGCATGTGGACGACCATCACACTGTAGAGGATATCGGGATATGTCTCGGCATGGCGTTTCGTGAAGCGCTGGGAACAAAGGCCGGCATAAGAAGATTCGGTTATTCAATGATACCTATGGACGACGCCCTCGCGGTTTCTGTGATAGACCTTTCGGGCCGCGCCTATTTCAGGTACACCGGCTCCGCGCTCTCGGGGCATATAAAGAATTACAGTGAAGATCTGACAATAGAGTTTCTAAGATCTTTCAGTGATAACGCGGCCATGAATCTTCATGTTGAACTTAAAAGCGGAGACAACAGACATCACATACACGAGGCTATTTTTAAATCGGTGGGTGTGGCCCTCAGGTCGGCTGTTTCAATGGACCCGGACCAGGATGGCGAGATTCCGTCAACAAAAGGTGTAATCTCCTGAAAAAAAGCCATAATAATGGCCTAAAAATTGTTCAAAATTTTGTAAATGAAGTATATTATAGATAATTGAAACTCCGCCCGGATTAAGTGCGAGGCGGGCATGTTTTTTACCGGCATATAAACAAAAAAATTTTAAGCCAGGGGATTAACTATAAGATGGATTCTTATGAAAAATTTGACGCAGACATTAAGTTCCCGCTAATCATAGAGCAGTATGAAAGAAAGATATATGATCTGCGCCAGCTTATCGAAATAAGCAAGGGACTCAACTCGACCTTTGATTACAATATTCTTATTGATTCAATCCTCTTGACCTGTATGGGCCAACTGCAGCTTATGAATGCGGGCATTTTTCTTATGAAATCCGTAGACGATGATAAATTTTCGCTCCACAGAAATTACAAGGGCTTTGAGCTTGACCATATAATCGGTTATGCATTTAACGTAAATTCTGAACTGATCAGATTTTTTGAAACTCATTACAGGTGCTTTACTTATGACGAAATTGTGGGGATGCTCAATACCCCTGAACTTGACGTGATAAAGGCTCTCAAGCCTGACCTTATTGTGCCGCTCCAGAGCAAGGGTGAAATAAACGGACTTATAGTGCTCGGCAACAGGATTAACCAGGCCGGATTTTCGGAGAGTGAACTTGAATATATTATGAACATCGCATCCCTGGCCGGCATAGCAATTAATAATGCCAGGTTGTATGAAATGGCAACAACCGATATGATGACAAAGCTCAAAATTCATCACTATTTCCAGACCATACTGGTCGAAGAGATGAAGAGGGCTCATAAGCAGGGAAACCCCTTATCGCTTATTATTACGGACATTGACAGGTTTAAACAACTCAATGATACTCACGGCCACCTTACAGGGGACGAGGTTCTCAGGTCAGTCGCATCGGTGTTCCGGGATAACGTAAGGCTTATCGACATTGCCTCAAGGTATGGGGGCGACGAGTTCGCGATTATTCTGCCAAAAACTGATATAAACGAAGCAATTATTGTCGCAGAAAGGATAAGATCCGCCATTGAAAGCCATTCTATTTCAGTTAATGACAGGCTGCTCCAGGTGACCATTTCTGTCGGTGTTACACAATATGATTCATTGATTGACAAGAGCAAGCAGGAATTTATTGAAAGGGCTGACAGGGCGCTCTACATATCAAAAAGCGAAGGTAGAAACAGGGTGTCGTTTTTATAAAATATCAAACTCAGGTATTAACTATTGTGCGTAATACAATTTTGGGGTACACGGAAAATATTTTTAATGGATAAGAAATATTATGAATAAAACAATTGCGCTGCTTGTGATTTCAATTTTCTTTTCAAACATATATGTATTGCCATCCCTTTCGGCCATTACACTCGGCGAGATTAAATCTGAAAATGAAAGCGGATCTGCTGGCTATGACAGCGAAAAGAAGGGAGTAACTCCGGAAAAAGATGATAAAAAAAAGCCCCTATCTGAAGAGAAAGCCCCGGGAGAAAAAACAAAAGAGATTAATCCCAGGCTGGTATGCCTGCTTTCGGTAGTCATGCCTGGCGGAGGTCACTTCTATTTAGGCAATGATGCCAAGGGTATAGCCTTTTGCCTTGCGGCAGGTTTCGGTTACACTGTGTCAGGATTCTTCTTTGTTAAGACAATGCTTGCGGATATCGGATCTGTTCAGCATAGAAACTACCTGCTGCTGACCGGTTTTTTCTTTTTTATTACTCTTATTGTCCATTTTGTCGGCATAATTGAGGCTTATAGCGATGCCGAAGATATTAACAAAAAAAACCTTTTCAATAATTCTGATGATCCATTCGAAACTGAGGTGGTAATGTAGCGCTCCGCGCCACATTCTTATGTCGCATTATTTTTTAATATTTTCTTGACACAAGAAAGCTCTGCATGCTATATGGCTATTGCATTATTTCAGGGCCCATAGCTCAGTCGGTTAGAGCGGCTGACTCATAATCAGTAGGTCCAAGGTTCGATTCCTTGTGGGCCCAATCAAGAGGTAGACTCTTTTGTTTTTTATAATAAGCATTAAAAGGTAAATTAAATGTACGCCATAGTCGAAATTTCCGGGAAACAGTACAAGCTTGAAAAAGACGCGATTGTTAATGTTGATAGATTAAAGACTGCGGAAAAAGACCTTATTCTTGATAAGGTTATACTTTATTCAAACGACGGTGAAGTGAAGGTCGGGCAGCCATATCTGCAGGATGTCAGGGTAAAGGCCGAGATTCTTGGTGAAGTAAAAGGCAACAAGGTCCTCGGGATTAAATTTAAAAAACGCAAAAATTATACCAGGACAATCGGGCACAGGGCGCAATATTCACAGCTTAAAATAAATGAAGTAGTTGTCGGTTAATGAATCATTGATAGTAATCCGGCTTGGTAATATTTCTTTTAAAGACGGATTATATTTTCCGGATAATATGCCTGTAAATATTACTATTTCAGGCCATGCCGGTAACGATTCAAAAGGGAGGGACATTGTCTGCGCCGCGGTATCAGCGCTCTCCCAGACACTTATACTGAGCATAGAACGGCTTGTTAAGGCGGAACAGTCGGTTAAGGTACGGGATGGTGTGTTATCCTCGACTTTGCAGCCCGCCTCTGAGCAGGCGGAAGAGACTAAGCTTAAATTGCTGATTGAGTCATTCCTGATAGGAATCCTTGAAATACAGAGGGAATATCCGGATAGAATAAAAATTGAAAATGATGCTTGTTAAGGAGTTATTAAATGGCACAAAAAAAGGGCGGCGGCTCATCGAGAAACGGAAGAGAATCCAATGCGCAGAGACTCGGCGTTAAACGTTTCGGCGGCGAAAAAGTAACCGGCGGGACAATAATAGTCAGACAGCGAGGGACTAAAATTCATCCCGGTAAAAATGTCGGCAGGGGGAGTGATGATACACTCTTTGCAAAAATTGACGGAGTAGTTACTTTTGAACGCCTCGATAAAACCAGAAAAAAGGTGTCTGTTTATCCGGCAGTCTGATTTTTAACCGGTCACAGAAAAGGTCAACCGATCGCGTATGGATACATACGCGATTTGTTTTTTCCAGGAGTCAAATTAAGTGGCAAAGTTTACAGATGTAATAAATATTAAAATAAAAGCCGGGCATGGCGGCCCCGGCTGTGTTTCTTTTCTCAGGGAAAAATATATACCCAAGGGCGGTCCTGATGGCGGTGACGGCGGCAAAGGCGGCGATGTCTATGTCGTTGCTGACAGGCGTTATTATAACCTTTCGCATTTCTTTCCGGGAAGGGTTTACAGCGCCGCAAATGGCCAGCATGGTATGGGTCAGAACAGATATGGCAAAGATGGCGAAGACCTTGTGATCAAGGTTCCGCCCGGCACTGTAATTTATAATGAAGAGACCGGCGAGGTCATCGCGGATATGATCGAAGAAGAAGTACTCTGCAAAATTGCTACAGGCGGAATCGGCGGCAAGGGCAATGCCTTTTTCAAGACTTCGACACACCAGACACCGCGCTTCGCACAGAGCGGAATGCCGGGCGATGAGCTTGAAATCCGGCTTAACCTGAAACTTATTGCGGATATAGGGCTTGTGGGGCTGCCAAACGCGGGCAAATCAACGCTTCTGGCGGCAATTACCAATGCAAATCCAAAGATAGGCGACTATCCATTTACCACGCTTACGCCTAACCTTGGCGTACTGGAATATGATGACGGCGTGGTTTACAGGATCGCCGATATTCCGGGAATTATCGAGGGCGCGCACAGGGGGCACGGGCTGGGATTGTCCTTTCTTCAGCATATAGAACGGGTAAAGTGCATTCTTTATATAATAGACGTATCGGGAGATGATCTTTTATACACGCTTGAGCTTCTGAAAAATGAAATTTCAACGTACAACGAGGATCTTCTGAACAGGGATAGCCGGATTCTCCTCTCAAAGATTGACCTTGTTCCGGACGGAGAACTTGAAGAGAAGATCGCGCTTTTCAGTGAAAAGGTTATTCCTGTTTCGGTTATTCTTGACGATAGTATAGGCGTTCTTTACCGCGAGATAAGGGAACTGATGGAGAAAAAGGATGGAGAGGACTGAACTATTTAAAAAAATTAAACGTGTTGTAGTAAAGATCGGCACTTCTTCCATAACTGTTGATGACAGGATCGCGCCATCAAAGATTGACGGATTCGCGCGCCAGATTTCAGCAATAAGAAATTCCGGATACGAAGTTATCATTGTGACTTCCGGCGCGATCTCGGCAGGGGCCGGCGTGCTGGGCATGAAAAGAGCAAACCTGACGATACCCGAAAAACAGGCGCTTGCCGCAGTGGGACAGGCTGTTCTTATGAACGAGTATAGGGCATGTTTTTCAGTTTATGGATGCAATGTGGGCCAGGTTCTTCTGACCGAAGATGACATGCGTCACCGCACGCGGTTTTTAAATGCCCGCAACACGCTGAATGCCCTTATAGCAATGAATGTTATACCTGTCATAAATGAGAATGATACTGTGGCAGTAAATGAAATAAAATTCGGCGACAATGACACGCTGTCGGCTCATGTCTACAGCCTTGTTGAGGCTGAACTGCTGGTGCTGCTGAGTGACATTGACGGTTTCTATAATGATCTGAAAGATCCTGAACCGGTAAGATTTATAAACTGCATAAATGATGACATACGTTCAAGGGCCAAAGGTACCGGCACCACACATGGTACAGGCGGTATGGTTACAAAAATAAATGCGGCCGAGATGATTATGAGGCTGGGGGGTATGATGGTCATTGCCAACAGCAACGAAAAGTCAATCCTTGAGCGTGTAATGGCCGGCGAAATTACAGGGACCCTTTTTGTCGGGCAGTCGGTAAAGATAAACAGCCGTAAAAAATGGATCAGCATGAGAAAGGCGAAGGGGGCGTTAGTCATTGACGATGGCGCTGTTAACGCGATCACCTGCGACAAGAAGTCTCTTCTTGCTGCGGGTATTACAAGGGTAAACGGCAGTTTCGTCATGGGCGATATAGTAGATATAGTTAACTCGCGGGATATTCCTGTCGCGCGCGGTATTGTTAATTACAGTTCGGATGAACTGGAACAGATAAAGGGTAAAAAGAACCCCGAAATCCGGCAAATCCCGGGCATACATTATTTTGATGAAGTAATAAACCGGGATGATTTTATCCTGCTTTAAAAAATTTTTATCAGATGAGCCCCCTTACAGCGCCTGAAATCGCATTGTAATACAACCTGTGGCCCCGGGCATTAATATGAAGTTCGTCAATGCACAACGAGTCCATGTCATATTTATCACTGATCGGCTCCACCACCCTGACATGGTTGTATTCTCTGGAAAAGCGTTCAAGCATCCCGTTGAATGCATCAACATTCTGCTGAATAAACGGGCTCTTTGATATGTAAAAGCTGCCTGCCCTGTGTATTTTAAGGCAGACGAGGGTCGTTCCGCACAGGGCGCATCGTTCAATAAAATTTCTCATATTGCTTTCAGTAACTGCCGGATCAATCTCCGTGCGGTCAGGCATCCTTACTCTTCTTTTTTTTATGAATGATATGTACCTGCCAAGCAGAGCCGCAGGGAGTATTTTGTGCATAAAATAATGTTCAAGCCCCTTCTTTTTAAACAGTCTTGGCGCGCTTTCAGAATATCCCATCTGCAGAATAATAATTCCCGGCATGTAGAATTCAAGCAGGTCTGCGCCGCCGCCGCCTTCGGTTACAAGACGCGAAGTTGTACCGCCGCGCATGGGCCGGTCTATGATGTCGCATCCGGGAAATCCTTTTTTCAAATGGTATATCCATGTATCTTCATATAGTATACCGGGGCGGGGTATGGATATTGAGTCAGAGATTATGAGAATACGGTTTTTTCTTTCCACTGGAGATGCCGTTTGAGGATTTTATCTTATTACAAAATATTTTTTAAAGTTATCATTAAGGCGCTGATAGTACGAGGCGTACTGGGTCTCACCGATCTTTGTGTAATAATAGATAAGAAGCATGGTCGCGCGTACGATAAATAAATTCATCTCTTTGCCCTTCATCCCCTTGTTGATTTCATAGTTGCCGTTTCTAATCAGTTCGCGGGCAACATTAACGTGCCTTCCGTAACCGGCAAATTCTGAACGCACTCCGTGGGGGTTAGCGTTGATAGCCGCGTCAATTTTTGCGGTATCGGGTTCGCCGCTCAGCAGAAAATATTTCTTTATGCGTACAAGCGATGAAGATATAAGGCTTTTTTTAAGAGCCAGGTCCAGATGATCTTTAACAAGTTCAAGTGATTTAAGCTTGTTGGAGTCTGTGGATGGAACTTCATTATATATGTTTTTATAGAGGTTTGATGTTATCTTAATGAGGTCTCGAAAGTCCGTATCGGATGACATCATTGATGAAACCTTACTGAAGTTTTCCGGGTTCCTTTCGAGTATTTTCATGTAAAGTTCGATTCCCTTGATTGCTTCTGAGAAAATAACAGTATTCTTTGACCCGAAATCATGGTTCGAAATAAGTTTCATCCCTTCGATTATCATCGGGGTCTGTGCGCTCATAAGCAGCAGATCCATGTCAGGTTCAAAATCCGCCGATGACCTTTTACCCGATCCCTGAGTCGATTGGGCTTCATGATTGACGGGTGGTATATTTTTTTCCTCATTTCCAAGGAAAAAATCATCGCTATCGAATGTATCCCCTATGGGTTCAAAATCAAATTCATCAGAAGGTGCCATAGTTTATTCCGCCGTAGATTCTATTACATCATATACAAAATTAAATGATATAAGGCATGCCAGTGCTGCTTTAAGCGGCATCCCCGATGTCATCCGCACAAGATGATCATCCTTAACTCCGGCGTATTTCCATTTACTCCCATTGACGATCATTGAGCCGGAGTATTCAAGGGAATCCGCATCATACAGTTTGATTTCTTTGATAAGATGCATTTTTCACCTCTTGTTAATAATATTTCGGCTGATAAGTACAGCTGATTGTATGATTTAAGGTTATATTCTAAAGAGAAATTAACGGCTTGACATTATCTCCCAGGCATATTATTATATTTATATTAAAATAGTTTTTCAATCAATATATTTGTGAAGTGATTTTATGTGAATGTTAATGGTAATCAAGCAATTTTTATGATGAAATATCAGTTTTATCACATTATCATTTTATTCACAGGGATGGTATTTTATGTTTTTTAGACCAAAGGTTGAAAAATACGCCATATCCGGTAATAAAGAAAAACTGTTCGAGCTGCTTAAACACAGGAGCTATCAGGTACGAATTGACAGTATGATGGCTCTTTTCAAACTGTACGAAAATGAGCCTGAATCCGCAGAAACAATGAGATTCATGCTTAATGATAAAAATCCCCGCGTACGCAACAGAGCGGCTATGCTCTTTGCCCGTTTAGGTGATGAAAGTGTAATCGACAACCTTTTTGAAATTATTACAACAGGCTCCCTTGCGGAACAGGTAGAAGTATTAAGGATACTGCCCCATTACTACAAGTGGGATAATGACAAGATAACGCAGATACTCGCCCTTGCATTAAAAGATAAAAAAGTGGTAGTCCAGGGTGAAGCAATTAAAACCATCGGTGAAATGGGAATCGAGACCATGGCCTTTTATCTTCTGGAATTTGTTAATCATCCCAGCATAAGGATAAGGCTTGATACTGTAACAGCCCTGGGTCTTACTGGAAATCCGCTGGGTACGGATGAACTTATAGGCGCGCTGACCGATTCAAGTCCTGAAGTACGCAAAGCCGCAGAGGCTTCACTAAGGAAGTTAGGGACAGACAAGGCGTTGAATGCGCTTAAAGATGCGCCATTTATGCTTATGGTAAAATCGATGAATGAGGGTGTGACCAAAAGGCAAAATACGGTAATGAATATAGGGAAGCAGAAAAGATACGAGGGGCTGCCGTTGCTGCATAAAGCCTGCCATGATGAGTACAAGAATATTCGCATGGAGGCTATAAAGTCAATCGGCATGCTCCGTGATCCTTCATCGCTAAATGTTCTCATCGAAATGCTTAATGATAAATATTATGATATAAGAATAGAGGCCGTAAAAAATATAACGAAATATAACAACAACACCGCCTTAAATGCGCTGAAAACTGCAATGGACGACCCAAATACCAATGTAAGAATGGAAGCAAAAAGAGGCTTTGCGAAATTAAAATCAAGACTGAGTCCAGAAAATTAACATTTATCCTATCGATGTGCAGATTTATTTTTTAAAAACTACTCCAGTCCCCACAATATTGATATTTTTGCTTGACTTCATCGCTTTATTCGTTATCTTTCATTTATTTACAAATATAACGAACACATATTTGAATGTGTTACATTTGTATAAGTCGTGATAATTAAAATTATAAAGAAATTGAATGATAATATCGGGTCTACTTTTAGCTTTTTTTGTCTCATTTCTGATTCACATTTTTGCATTAGTAATTTATGTGACAAAAAAGAGCAACAGATCTTTAAAAACATATATTCTTACAACATTCACCAATATAACCATTGCAGGGTCATGTATAGTTCTTATATTTATGAAGCCTGAAATGGCAAGGTCGGTGGATCTCAAGTTCCTGACATGGGTAATGTCGGGCATAATACTGGTTATTACCATTGTTATAAAAGTTGAGATTTTCAGAAGGATTTACCGTAGAATTAAAGATCCGAGCAATTACCATTTAAATTTTTTTGGTAAAAAGGTACTTCACGCCTCTGTTGTGACCAGACTTGAGATAGCCGTATTCTTTGGAACAATGCCGTTTTTTCTTATGGCAGGGGCCTATTTTATAGCAAGGGGAGTCAATTTTTTTTTGTACAAACATCTTTGATGAATCTGTACAATTTCTTGTTTTTGCATAAATTTCCTTTTATAATATGATTATAAAAGGATTAAAATAAAATTTAATAAGTTCCAGGAGGATGACAATGGCTTTTGTAAGCTGGAGAGCGAAAGAGAATTCGAAGCAATGCGCCGAGTGTAAATTCAACTTTTTAACATTCAAGGTGAATGATAAGGGTTATATACATTTCATGGATCTGGACGGCGTGGTAAATAAAGTGGTAAATACTGCAGCTAAGGCAACAATGATTTCAAGCTGTAAAGTATGCTCTATCAGGAAAGATTTTGTAAAAGTGTATGGAGTAGAGCCTGTTGAATATTTCACTGCGGCACTGGAGAAGTAATTTGAGTCACCTTAAAAATAAAAAAGCCCCTGTCAGGGGCTTTTTTATTTTTAAGGTGTGTCCTGCCTTAATTACAGAATTAAAATCCCGGGTGTTATCTCGCATCAATTAATACAGACTCCCGGTTAAAATGGTTTACGAATAGAATAAAGAGTTGAATCATTAAAAATATGGTAAAATTTGCACAGTATCTGTATTATGAATCTGTATTCATTAAAGGCATCTGTGTATGACTATGATTCGTGATGAAAAAAATACTGCCGTTGATATTCCGGTCTATGCGGCTGACGCTTAGGATATTGATATATTATTAATGAACAAATGCTGAACAAGGGGAGGTACGATGACTTTTTCTATTAAAAACCTGGAGGGGAAAAAATTCAGATCACCGCTGCTCGATAAATTTCATCATAACAATATGAACTTTGTCAGGGATAACAAACGGATGATATACAATGTTATGCTCGATAACGGTGATCCGGACGATGCCCACCTTGACGAGACTTTTGAACTCGCCGGTCCGCGTGAATTTTTGCATTTTGACCCGGAAAAGGTGAGGTCCGCAGTGGTCACCTGCGGCGGGCTTTGCCCCGGGATTAATTCTGTAATAAGATCGATTGTGATGGAATCGTGGTACAGGTACAATTCCCGTGATATACTCGGCATAATGTACGGCTACAACGGGCTTAACCCGGCCAAGGGTTATGACCCCATTGAGCTTAATCCTTCTGTTGTCGAGACCATTCACATGGATGGAGGGACAATTCTCGGTTCATCACGAGGCGGTACCGAAAACATGGATATCCTTGTTGATACTCTTGAAAGGCTCAAAATAAATATTCTTTACACAATAGGCGGTGACGGCACACTCAGGGGGGCTCACAAGATCGCCGAAATGGCAGAGCAGAGGGGGATGGACTTAGCTGTTGTAGGTGTACCTAAGACAATAGATAATGATATCAGCTATATACAAAGATCTTTCGGTTTTGAAACCGCATTCTCGGTTGCAGTTGATTCAATTACTTCGGCGCATGTCGAAGCAAAAGGCGCTTATAACGGCATAGGGCTTGTCAAGCTGATGGGGCGTGACTCGGGTTTTATCGCGGCAAACGCTGCACTGGCCATGAACGACGTAAACTACGTGCTTGTGCCCGAGGTCCCCTTTGAGCTGAATGGCGACAACGGACTTCTGGCGCATCTTGAAGAAAGACTTCTGCGAAGAAAGCATGCAGTAATATGCGTTGCCGAGGGCGCTGGCCAGGACCTTATGGAGCATGATGAGTCGGCAATTGAAAGGGACGCATCCGGGAACATTAAACACAAGGATATAGGCGTTTTTCTCAAGGAAAAGATTGAAACATATTTCAGGAACAAAAAGATTGAGATCACGCTTAAATACATTGACCCGAGTTATACAATCAGGAGCGCTCCGTCCGTACCCAATGATTCAATATTCTGCGCGCAGCTTGGCCAGTACGCTGTTCATGCCGGCATGGCGGGTAAGACCGACCTTGTAATAGGGCAGTGGAACAACAATTATACCCATGTACCTATTAAACTTGCCATATCCAAACGCAGAAAGATCAATCCGAACAGCAGGTTCTGGTTCTCGGTGCTTGACGCGACAGGTCAGCCTGAACGCATGATTAATAACTGATCACAGCGGCTAAACAACCGCTATGATGACAGAATCCGGTACGGAGCACTCGCGTATAAGCTTCTCTAATGACATGAGCACTGTTTATGCTCGATCGCTGAGATGATTCACCGCAAAAAGTGCTTTACAATTCACCGCGAAGGCTTGAATTTAAATATATGAAAGATATTCGCGATGTAGCAGAAATCATGGTCTCTGTAAGGGATACGGACGAGATGGTGGAATTCCTGAAAGAGATACTT
>Ga0255347_1004113_pt1 | contig 17971 bp, 8 predicted proteins | sample wastewater_treat_2_FD_192479 | JGI IMG/M metagenome (GOLD analysis project Ga0255347, IMG submission 192479) | Wastewater microbial communities from Lulu Island WWTP, Vancouver, Canada - plant24 | ecosystem: Engineered > WWTP > Wastewater > Unclassified | place: Canada: Vancouver, British...
CAATAATGAGTATATAATTTCTTTATACTCATTCTTTTGATTTTAAAGAAGGTACTATGGACGACTTTCCACAAGTACTAACGATTGAAGAAGCATCAAAATACCTTCGCATACCTCTCTCCACACTGTATAAACTTGCGCAGGACGGAAAAATACCATGCCAAAAAGTTGGTAGGCACTGGCGGTTTAGAAAAGAAACGATAGATCGCTGGTTGGATGAAAGATCGGTTTTACCAAACAAGCCTGCTTCAAATCAGAAGTAGAAAAAGGTATTGATGTTATGAATAGATGTTTTCTACAATCATTGCATTTTGATAAATAACCCAATAGGGGGACTAAATGAATGTATTTGACCTTCGCAGCTCACTAATTCAAGATTATTCATCTTACATTTCCAGTTTTATTCGAATACGTGATCCAAAAATAAAGGACTACGTAGATCAGAGCATTGATCAAGGTTTATTATGGCCGGATCCTCTAATTCAACTAAACCCCACCTTTGAACCTGGAAAATGGATTGATGACCTGAGTAATGAAGGTGTTTTACACAAAGAGTGCAAACGGATATTTCGTCGCAAACAAGCACCTGATGATTTCGGACAACCGTTACGTTTGCACAAGCATCAGGAAGATGCCATCAGAAAGGCCCGAGAAGGTCAAAACTATATTCTTACAACAGGAACTGGATCTGGAAAAAGCCTCGCATATATCATACCAATCGTCGATTATGTACTACGTAATGGGAGTGGCAAGGGAATTCAGGCAATCATTGTTTATCCAATGAATGCACTGGCGAATAGTCAGAAAGGCGAATTGGAGAAATTCCTTAAATACGGTTTCCCAGATGGAAAAGGCCCAGTCACCTTTGAACGGTATACCGGTCAGGAAAATGACCAGGAAAAAAACCGCATCATGTCGAATCCACCAGACATCTTGTTGACTAACTATGTCATGTTGGAATTGATCTTGACTCGCCCTGAAGAGCGAAAGACTCTGGTTAATGCTGCGCAAGGATTGAGATTCCTGGTACTTGATGAGTTGCATACCTACAGAGGACGCCAGGGAGCAGATGTATCAATGCTCGTCCGGCGAGTGCGAGAAGCTTTACATGCCAACCACTTACAGTGTATCGGCACATCAGCTACTCTTGCAGGTGCAGGTAGCCTGGAACAGCAACGTGTTGAAGTTGCCAATGTTGCATCAATATTATTTGGGGATACAGTTCATGCTGAAAGTGTTATTGGAGAAACTCTTCGTCGGGCAACAAAAGAGAATCTACTTACTGATGAGTTATTTATTTCTGAACTTAAATCGAGTATCCAAAATCTTGATTTGCCAAACTCGTATGACGAGTTTACACACCACCCCCTGGCAAGCTGGGTCGAGAGCAGACTTGGATTAAGGACTGATAAAGAAAGCGGTCGCCTGGTACGCGCCCTTCCAAAAAGCCTAACAGGTAACGACGGGGCTGGGCATGAATTAAGTCTCCTTACCGGATTGCCAGAAGAAATTTGCGTTCATGCGCTTCAGGCTATTCTGTTAAAAGGGTATTCGATTGCTAATCCGGAGACAAATTTTCCAGCTTTTGCGTTCCGCTTACATCAGTTCATAAGCCGTGGAGATACGGTTTATGCATCAATTGAAGCAGAAGCGGATCGTCACATCACTGTATATGGACAAAAATTCGTTCCTGGGGAACGCGAAAAGGTATTACTACCCCTGGCTTTTTGCCGTGAGTGCGGCCAAGAGTATTACGTTGTTCGGCGGACTAGAGATCATGAAAGTGGATCTGAGCTATTTCTACCGCGCGAGCTTAACGAAAACAGAGATTCCGATGGTGGTGAACCAGGATTTCTCTACCTAAACCAGGATAATCCCTGGCCAGAAGATAATTATGATGCTATTGACCGCCTTCCAGATGATTGGCTTGAAGAAAGTAATGGTGAGTTGGCAATCAAGAAAAGCCAACGTAAAAACCTACCCGAAGTAGTCAGGATCAGTCCGGATGGAAAAAAAGGTGAAACGGGTCAACGGGTAGCTTATTTGAAAGCACCTTTCCGCTTCTGCCTCCATTGCGGAGTGTCTTATGGAGCTCGCCAATCCTCTGATTTTGCAAAACTTACCGAACTCAGTTCGGGTGGTCGCTCCACAGATACAACCATTCTCAGTATGTCCCTAATTCGTCGGTTGAGAAATGATCAGGACTTGCAGCCAAAGGCTAGAAAACTTCTCAGCTTCACCGATAACCGTCAGGACGCATCGCTACAAGCTGGCCATTTTAATGATTTCGTAGAAATTGCGTTGTTGCGTTCAGCCTTGTATCGAGCGGTGAAAGCTAACGAGCAAACAGGAATTTCTCATGATGTCTTGACGATGAAGGTTTTTCAATCTTTAGACCTTCCAGTCGAGTACTATGCCAGCGATCCTGAAGTTCGCTTTGCTCAGAAAGCCGAAACTGACCGCGCCTTACGTGAGGTTTTAGGATACAGAATCTACCGTGATCTCAAACGTGGATGGCGCATTACTTCTCCAAATCTTGAGCAATCAGGTTTGCTAAGAATCGAATATGCATCTTTAGATGAGCTGTGTGCTGCGGAAGACGTATGGCGAGATACGCATGAGGTACTTACTTCAGCAACCCCCGAAACCAGAATACGAATCGCGAAGGTTTTATTAGATTACATGCGTCGTGAACTGGCGATCAAGGTTACCTACCTCGATCAGGGAGCCCAAGAAAGTTTACGACAGCTAAGCAGTCAACGCTTGATTGCTCCCTGGGCAATGGATGAAAATGAGATACTCGAGCATTCTTCTATTTTATTCCCCCGACGAAAGCTGGGCGACCAAGATGAATATGGCGGAAATCTTTACCTCTCACCCAGGGGTGGATATGGACAATTCCTACGAAGGAACACGACCTTCCCAGAATATCACGATCACATCTCTTTAGATGACACCGAAGAAATCATCGATCAAATCCTCAACAGCCTACGTATCGCAGGCTTAGTGGAGAAGGTTGTCGATGAAAAGAATGATGTCGGTCATAAACCAGGTTACCAGCTACTCGCTTCAGGAATGATCTGGAAAGTTGGAGATGGAATCCTCGCTTTTCACGACCCGATCCGTGTTCCACGTATGCCTGAGGGTGGCGGTAAGACGAACGAGTTTTTTGTGAATTTTTACCAAACAGTAGAAAAACAAGTCCTTGGTATCGAGGCTAGAGAACATACTGCTCAAGTACCCTCAGCTCAACGTGAAGACCGAGAAGCACGATTCCGTACTGGGGAGTTGCCAATTCTTTACTGTTCGCCCACCATGGAGTTGGGAGTGGATATCTCCGAGCTAAACGCGGTTAACATGCGTAATGTACCACCCACGCCTGCCAATTATGCGCAACGCAGTGGACGCGCCGGTAGAAGCGGACAACCAGCAATGGTATTTACTTATTGCACCATCGGTAGCCCCCACGACCAGTATTATTTCAAACGTCCTGGATTGATGGTCTCGGGAGCAGTTACCCCACCCAGGATCGATATGACGAATGAAGATCTAATTCGCAGCCATGTCCAGGCAATCTGGCTAGCAGAATCTGGGTTAAGCTTGGGTGCTTCCTTGAAAGATTTGCTTGATCTTTCCGACTCATCCAAGTTATCCTGTCTTGATTTTGTTCAGGATTCCTTAAATTCTCAAGGTAACCGTACCAAAGCAAAACTGAAAGCTCACGCAGCTCTTAGTGACATTGAATCAGAATTAATTCAAACTGATTGGTGGAATGAGGGTTGGCTGGATAGCGTCCTTTCACAAATTGATCTTCAATTCAACCAGGCATGTGAACGATGGCGAAATCTTTATCGAGCTGCAATGAACCAACTAGAAGTGCAACACAAAATTATCAAGGATGCCAGCCGTTCTATTCAGGATAAACGCCAGGCTGAACGGTTATATCAAGAAGCGAAAAGCCAACTGGAATTGTTGACTGAGGCGGAAAATATTGTCCAATCTGACTTTTATTCGTATCGCTATTTTGCCAGCGAAGGTTTCTTGCCGGGTTACAGTTTCCCCCGACTACCACTATCGGCATATATTCCTGCGCGGCGCATCCGAAGTCAGGACGATGAATTCTTGTCGCGACCACGTTTTCTGGCCATCTCGGAGTTCGGCCCGCGGTCAATTATTTACCATGAGGGATCCCGCTACATCATCAACAAGGTGAACCTACCCGTTTCAGATACAGGAGAAGGGTTTGCTGTATTACGCGCCAAGCAATGTCCAATCTGTGGTTACCTTCACCCGATTTCAAATGGTGATGGGCTCGATCGCTGCGAGCGATGTGGATCCTTGTTAGAAGCTCCAATGAATAATGTTTTCCGCCTGCAGAATGTATCCACTAAACGAAGAGATCGTATCTCTTCGGATGAAGAAGAACGCTTGCGTCAAGGGTACGAACTGCGCACAGCCATTCGATTTGCCGATCATGGCGGCGTCATCTCCGCCCGTAATGCAGAAATTCATTTCCAAGGCAAATTAATTGGTAAATTGACTTATGGTAATTCAGCTACGCTATGGCGTATCAATTTAGGCTGGCGAAGACGTGCTAATCCACAGCAATATGGATTCATTCTCGACACTGAGCGAGGCTACTGGGCACGCAAGGAAGATGATCAAACAACACTCGAAGCGGACGATCCCATGTCTCCCCGGACGATGCGGGTGGTTCCTTTTGTCGAGGATCACAAGAACTGTTTACTGTTCGAACCGAGTGAAGGTTTAGAGCTTGAACAGATGGCGTCCTTGCAAGCTGCGTTGAAGAATGCAATTCAGGTGGAATACCAGCTTGAAGACAGCGAAGTCGCTGCAGAACCGCTACCAAGCGGTGATGAACGACATTCGATTCTATTTTATGAATCTGCCGAAGGAGGTGCTGGGGTTTTGCGGCGTCTGGTCGATGATCCAGATGCATTTGCCAGAGTAGCAGCCCAGGCATTACAAGTCTGCCATTTTGATCCGCAGACCGGCGAAGATTTACGACATGCACCAAATGCGAAAGAAGATTGTGAAGCCGCCTGTTATGACTGCCTGATGAGTTATTACAATCAGATGGATCACCGGCATTTAGACCGACAGACGATCAAAGAATATCTACTGCAGTGCAGTCAAAGTACATCAACATCCTCTCCACAGACTATCTCCAGAGCCGAACATTGTCAACACTTGCTGAATCTCTGTCAATCGGATCTTGAGAGAGAATGGCTAACTTTTATTGAAAAAAGCAATTTGCGATTGCCGAGCCACGCACAACTTCTATTGGAGACCTGTCATACACGTCCTGATTTCTTTTATGAGCAGGAACACGCCGCGATCTATGTTGATGGTCCCCATCACATCTATCCCGAAAGGCAACAACGTGACCAGACTCAGAAAGATTGTATGGAAGATACCGGATACACAGTCATTCGCTTTGATTTATTTGAATCCTGGGGCAAGGTTATCGAGAAGTACCCTTCAGTTTTTGGATTGTTGGGGAGTTAATAGTTAGGAGGAAGACCATGGGCGATTTATATAGCGAATTAAAAAAGAAGAATGGAAACACTTGTTATACCCTTTCTCAAAATAAACCAGCCAAGATGAATGTAGATAATTGGAAAGTAACGATTACTTATCCGACTGGTCGATCTTTAGAATTACCTCGTTCAATGGTCTCAGATGCTATCCATAAGCTTCAAGCTAAGGGTGTTCTGACAGTAGAAGAAGTCCACGAGGATATAACTGATCGTCATGGACCTCAAACAGATCGGTTATTGGCTGTCCTCCGAGAATTGCCTGGAGTGACATTTACATCTTCACCAAGAGCTTTATACCTAAAAAAGTGATCCCAAATATGACATATACCGTAGGTTCCCTTGTCAAAGCACGCGGCCGTGAATGGGTCGTACTACCCGATTCCACTGATGATCTCTTGGTATTACGTCCTTTAGGTGGATCTGATGATGAAATTGCCGGTATTTATATCCCGTTGGAGCCAGTAGCCCCTGCTACCTTTGACCTTCCTGATCCTTCACAGGTTGGGGATTATCGTTCAGCTCGATTGTTGCGTGATGCGGTCAGGCTTGGTTTTCGCTCCAGTGCTGGTCCATTTCGCTCTTTTGCACGGGTCGGCTTTGAACCTCGTCCCTACCAGCTTGTTCCATTGTTGATGGCACTGAAACTAGACCCAATCCGACTGTTAGTAGCAGATGATGTCGGTATTGGCAAAACCATTGAAGCGTGTTTAATTGCGCGCGAATTGCTGGATCGAGGTGAAATTGAACGCCTGGCGGTTCTCTGTCCACCACCCCTGGCCGAGCAATGGCAGTCTGAACTTCAAGAGAAGTTTCATATCGAAGCGGAACTGGTTTTACCATCCACCGCAGCGCGGTTGGAACGCAATCTCAGCTTGGGCGAATCACTTTTTGAACGTTATCCCTTCGTAATCGTTTCGATGGACTTTATTAAATCCGATCGTCGAAGAGAAGAATTCAAGCGTGCCTGTCCCGAGTTTATCATTGTTGATGAAGCACATACCTGCGCCTATGGCGCGGAGCGCGGCGGACGCCATCAACGGTTTGAAATGGTGAGGGGTCTGGCTCAGAATCCTGACCGGCACATCGTTCTGGTAACCGCCACGCCTCACAGTGGAAAAGAAGAAGCTTTCCGTTCTTTACTCACTTTTCTGGATAAAGAATTTGACGATCTACCCGAAGACCTGACAGGCGAGGAAAATCTACGTCACCGTAAACGTCTTGCCCAACACTTTATCCAGCGCCGGCGTGGTGACATTCAGAACTACCTGGACTCCAAAACCCCCTTTCCAAAGCGTGAAGATCGCGAAGACTCCTACAAACTCAGTCCCGATTACAAACGATTGTTTGAACGGGTGTTGGATTATGCCCGAGAATCCGTCTTGGACGCCACGGGCGGTCAATTCCATCAGCGTGTACGCTGGTGGTCAGCTTTGGCATTATTACGCTCGCTGGCTTCCAGTCCTGCAGCTGCAGCGGCGACCTTGCGCAATCGTGCCGCGCCAGCCGAAGCGGAAAATCCGGAAGAAGCTGATGAAATTGGTCGTCGTACGATTCTCGATATTATTGTGGATGAATCCGCAGATGGCTCTGATGTTACCCCCGGCTCGGATCCTGGTGGAGAAGAGGATGAGGGACAGCGAAACCGTCGTCGTTTATTGGATATGGCCCGGGCTGCGGATGATTTATTGGGTGAAAAAGATGAAAAGTTAAAAAAAGCCGTCGACCTGATCAAAGGTCTTCTAAGCGAAAGGTACCACCCGATTATATTCTGCCGCTTCATTCCAACCGCCGAATATGTTGCAGCTGAACTTCGCACGCGTTTACCAAAAGACGTAGAGGTAATGGCGGTCACCGGGTTATTGCCCCCTGAATCACGCGTGGAGACTATACGACAGCTGTGTGATTCCAAAAAACATGTTTTGGTTGCAACGGACTGTCTGAGTGAAGGCATCAACCTGCAGGAACACTTTGATGCTATCCTGCATTATGACCTGTCCTGGAATCCCACTCGCCACGAACAACGCGATGGCCGGATTGATCGTTACGGTCAACCCAGTCCAACTGTGCGTGTATTAACTTATTATGGTTTGGATAACCAGATCGACGGAGTTGTTCTGGATGTATTGCTGCGAAAACATCGAACAATTCGCAGCTCATTAGGTATATCCGTGCCTGTCCCGGTAAATACAGAACAAGTAGTCGAAGCGATCTTTGAAGGATTACTTCTGAAATCCAATCCGAATGTATTGCAAGGCTATCTGCCTGGTTTCGATGAGTACATTAAGCCGCAAAAAGACGACCTGTATGGAAAATGGGAAGCCGCCTCGGAACGTGAAAAACGTTCGCGAACTTTATTTGCGCAAGAAACGATCAAAGTAGATGAAGTCGCACGTGAATTACACGCTGTTCAGGCTGCCATTGGGTCCGGAGTGGATGTAGCTGATTTCACCCGCAGAACACTGGCTGTATTTGGCGCTCAAACAACTGGAACTGATCCTCTAGATACGAACCTGACAGAGGCATCCTCAGCGCTAAAAGATGTTTTGACGCAATCTTCAGGGTTTGATCTTACCAATCCGAAATTCAGATTCCGATTCAACCAGCCAGTCCAGGAAGATGAACATTACCTGCAACGAACCCATCCTTTTGTGGAAACGCTCGCGAATCATGTTCTTGAGACCGCACTCGATCCTCTTTCGGGTGATGCAGTGCGTTACCCAGCCGCCCGACGCTGCGGAGCCATCCGTACCAAAGCGGTAGATAAACGTACGACATTGTTGCTGGTACGATTCCGTTATCACATCATCCAAACACAAAATAACGTTGAAAGCCCCCTGCTTGCTGAAGACTGCCGGCTGCTCGCTTTCTCTGGGAGTCCACAAAGCGCGTTATGGATAGATGAAAACGAAGCCGAACAACTTCTTCTGGCTCAACCGGATGGCAATATCGCTGCTGATCAGGCTGCTGATTTTGTTGGGAGAGTCATCGAGGGATTCGAACTCCTTCGCTCTCGCCTGGATCAAGCTGCGATACAACGGGGTGAGGAATTGCTGGAAGCACATCAGAGGGTACGGTTGGCGACTAAAACCCGAAATGTACGCTATCGGGTCGAACCGCAGTTGCCTCCAGATATCTTGGGAATTTACATTTTCCTACCAGCAATTTAGTTAATGAAGGAAGCGATACTGACCTATGCAAACTCGTAACCGAAACACATTTACCACCATCCATACCGAGGGAGCCTTACTCCCTGTTGATTTGCTGGAACGTATCAGCGAGAACGACAAAAACCTGGAAGGACTCAACCCGGAGAGTTATCACCTTGCGCCAGGCGAGAAACTCAATGAAGCAATCAACCGTTCATGGAACCGGTTAAGTGGGTTGTGGGGTACATTCCAAACGGCGCGTGGTCGGTTAGGTACAACTGACGCAGGCACTACATTGACCCGCGAGCGCTGGCTTTTGCCATTATTTCAAGAATTGGGGTTCGGCCGTTTGAGCACATCAAAAGCGGTTGAAATTGAAGGGAAATCTTATCCGATCTCTCATCGCTGGCAAAATGTCCCCCTTCACTTAGTCGGCTGTGGGATTGAATTGGATAAACGCACGCCAGGCGCGGCTGGTGCTTCTCGAACCAGCCCGCACAGCCTGATGCAGGAATACCTCAACCGGTCAGATGATGTTCAATGGGGTGTTATTTCGAACGGGTTAGGTTTGCGTATCCTACGTGATAATGCCACCCTCACCCGCCAGGCATATATTGAATTTGACCTTGAATCGATGTTTGATGGCGAGATCTATTCCGACTTTGTCTTATTGTGGTTGATGTGTCATCAATCCCGCTTTGAAACAACCGAAAAACAGGCGGAGTGTCTTCTGGAGAAATGGTCAAAGAGCGCCCAGGAGAGCGGTACGCGTGCGCTGGATGACCTGCGCCGCGGGGTGGAAGAAGCCATTGTCAGCTTTGGGCAGGGATTTTTACAGCATCCCATGAATGGAGAGCTGCGCAACAGGCTTAAAAATGGCGACCTTACAGCCCAGGATTACTATCGTCAGCTTTTGCGCCTGGTTTATCGATTGATTTTCCTCTTTGCCGCTGAAGACCGCGATCTGCTGCTTCTACCGGGTGCAGCGGTGGAGGCCCGGCAACGATTCCAGAATTACTATTCCACAACGCGTTTACGAGCTTTAGCACAAAGGCAACGCGGCAGCCGGCACCACGACCGCTATGAAGCACTGCGCCTGGTGATGACCTTGCTGGGTTCTGATTCAGGTTGCCCGGAGCTAGCCATCCCGGCTTTGGGTGGATTCCTTTTCGATGCTCGTTCGACGGCTGACCTTAATGACGCCAAACTGGATAACCAGGCTTTTTTGAGCGCCGTTCGCAACCTGGCATTCATCACGGAAGGGAATACCCGCCGGGCAGTGGATTACCGCAACCTGGGACCGGAAGAACTGGGCAGCGTTTACGAATCCTTGCTGGAACTGCATCCCCTGCTGAATACCGATGCCGGAACTTTCCAGTTAACCAGCGTCGCCGGGAACGAACGGAAAACGACCGGAAGTTATTACACACCATCCAGCTTGATTCAGGTATTGTTGGACTCAGCATTGGATCCTGTTATCGAAGATCGTCTGAAGGGAAAGCAGGATGCTGCACAACAGGAACAAGCCCTGCTCGATCTGAAAATCTGCGACCCTGCCTGTGGTAGTGGGCATTTTCTGATTGCGGCAGCGCATCGTATCGCCGGCCGGCTGGCCGAGGTGCGTGCAGGTGACAACGAACCTTCGCCTAACGAGACCCGGCGGGCATTGCGGGATGTGATTCGACACTGTGTTTATGGCGTGGATGTCAACCCAATGGCGGTAGAGTTGTGTAAGGTGAATCTGTGGCTTGAATCGCTCGAGCCGGGTAAGCCGCTTTCTTTTCTTGATGCACATATAAAGTGTGGCAACAGCATAGTGGGTTTAGATTTCACAAATAAACTGGATGAACTTGTGGTACCAGACGAGGCTTTTAATCACATAGCCAGGAACGATAAACCAACTGCAAACCTGCTAAAAAAACGCAACAAGAGCGAGCGTGAAGGTCAAGAAAGCCTGTTTGTCATGGCTGTAGACAATATTGACGATCTAGAGCAAGAGCATTGGTTAGCAGAACGCTCTCGAAGTCTGAATGCAATGCCTGACAACAATGCCATCGAAGTTAAAGCCATAGAAGAGGCCTATCAACAAGTCAGCGAATCAAGTCAATACTGTCGGCAGCATCAAATCGCCGATTTGTGGACTTCAGCATTTTTCTGGAAAGTTGAGGCACCGTTAGGCAGAAATTTAGAGGTAATTGGCCCTACACATGGTCAACTGCATAGGTTGTTAAATGGTCGCCAGACCCAAGACGGGCTTAATGAAAGGGTGGAAAAGCTGCGCCATGAGGAAGGTTTTTTCCACTGGCCTATAGAATTTGCAGATGTTAAAACGGCTGGTGGCTTTGATTGTATTGTTGGAAATCCGCCGTACATTCAACTTCAAACAATGCATGAGAAAGCAGATATGTTACAAGGCTTTGGATTTGAAACCTTTGCAAGAACAGGGGATATTTATTGTCTTTTTTATGAGCGAGGGGTTCAATTATTACGGAAAAATGGAATTTTAGCATTTATCACAAGCAACAAATGGATGCGTGCTGGATATGGTGAAGCCCTACGAAAGTTTTTTGCGGAAAATACCAATCCTCTTCTACTTGTTGATTTTGCTGGACAGAAAATTTTTAAGTCAGCGACTGTTGATGTAAATCTATTAATCATAGAAAAAGCAAAGAATAGATATGCAACTAAAAGTTGCGTAATTACCGAAGCATCTTGTTTAAATAATTTGAGCGTTTTTATTGAGCAGAATCAGACAACGAATAGTTTCAAAACCAAGCAAAGTTGGACTATTCTACAAGGCATTGAACAACGTATAAAGAAAAAAATTGAGGAAGCAGGGATTCCTCTAAAAGATTGGGACGTATCAATAAACCGTGGAATTCTTACTGGATACAATGAAGCTTTTATTATTTCTGAAGAAAAGAGAGATGAACTCATTACTCAAGACCCAAAATCTGCTGAAATAATTCGACCGATTTTAAGAGGCAGAGATATTAAGCGATATGGGTATCAATTTGCTAACTTATTTCTGATATGCACCTTTCCAAGCAGGAATTATGATATCGAGAATTTTCCAGCGATTAAGAAATATTTACTGACCTCTGGTTATGAACGTTTAGAGCAAAGTGGAAATACCTATATCGTTAATGGAGAAAAAATAACTGCGAGGAAAAAGACAAATAACAAATGGTTTGAAACTCAAGATAGCATAAGTTATTGGGACGATTTTTATAAGCAGAAAATAATATATGCAGAAACTATGCGCGTGCATAGGAATATCGAGAGCGGCCGCTTCCCACGGTTTGGGTACTCAAAAGATGAAGTATTTTTAGACAAAACCTGTTTCATGATTACTGGGCAAAACTTACTTTATTTTTTACCAATTTTAAATTCCAAACTAATGTATTTTGTTATTCGAAATAACATAGCCGTAATGGATACAGGGGGATTTCTCATGCAGAAAATCTATATTGAGCATTTGCCGATACCACCAGCGACGAGCGATCTCCGTAAACAAGTCGAGGAACTGGCATGTCAAATAATTGAAAGTAGCAAAAACAATATTGATACCAATAACCTTGAGAACGAAATAGATGCAATCATTTATGACCTTTTTAGTTTCACTCAAGAGGAAATTGCATATATTGAGAATCTTAAAACTCATTTTTAGCATTCAACTGACACAATCCATCATTATTTAAGAAGTTTTCTTGTTCTGCAGCACAAATTCTCGCTCAATTTGCGATAAGTGATATATACCAAAAACTATATCATCAACTTGTTCCTCAATCATCAAAGTATTTTCCCCGGTCTTTTTTAGCTCTTGAAGATTGTTGATTAAAATCTTAATCTTGAGTTGCGTCCCACTGTCTATCTTTGGTACTGGCAACTTTTTTACAAACATAGGCTTATACTCAAAATAACCTCCATTTCTAGTTACTCCTAATGTTCGAATAAACCAGTCGGCTAGCTTTGAATTCAAGATCGCTAATAAGTATTCATTACCAGGAACAATCATAGAGGATGGGGCATTAATTAACATTCCTTCCTCCGCCATTGCATATTGTGCTGATAAGCAGAGATTTCCCCAAACAATCTTCTGCTTATAAAAATCGTCCATATAATCACAGCTTCTCAAGTTATAAGGTGTATCTCCCTTATCATATCTTTTTTGAATCTCTGGGAAGTAATTATCCAAATGAGTCTTAATCGCAGGGAATTTATTCACGTCAACCCCTTGAATTCCTTTATTTGCGATACCATTATGTGTATTAATTAACCATAAGTCAGCAAAGTCATATCCATAACGTTTGATATCTCTGCCTCTTAAAATCGGTCGAATAATTTCGGCAGAGTTAGGATCTTCGGCTATTAGTTCATCTTTCTTTTCTCCCGAGATAATGAAGGCTTCATTAAAACCCGTTTTTATTCCGTAGTTTATCTGAATATTCCAATCTTTAAGAGGTACTCCTGCTTCTTCAATTTTGTTTTTTATTCTTTGCTCGATACCCGAAAGAATACTCCAGCTTTTGTTGATAGAGAAATTATTTAAAGTCTGATTCTGCTCAATAAAAACGCTCCTTTTTTATAATGAATGTAAAAAAGGATGGTAATTAAAAATGAACTTCGGCTACATTAGAGTCAGCAGTGATAAACAGACGGTCGAAAACCAACGATATGAAATCCATAAGTTTGCTCAAAAGCAAAACATCGTAATCGATAATTGGATCGAAGAGACCATAAGTGGAACAAAAAACTATGATAAACGCGCGCTTGGAAAACTATTGAAAGAAGTGGGAAAGGATGACCTCATTATCTGCGCAGAGCTATCCAGACTGGGAAGAAATTTATTTATGATCATGGAGATTTTAAATATCTGCATGACAAAAGAATGTAAAGTATGGACAATCAAAGATAATTATCGGCTAGGTGAAGATATTCAAAGTAAAGTTTTAGCGTTCGCTTTTGGCCTTTCGGCTGAAATAGAGCGAAATTTAATTAGCCAAAGAACAAAAGAAGCATTAGCAAGGAAAAAATCTGAAGGTGTTATCCTTGGAAGGCCAAAAGGGAGAAAAGCTAATCATCTGAAATTATCAGGAAAAGAGGTCTTAATTAAAGAGCTATTGAGTCATGGTACTTCAAAAAGTGAAATTGCACGAATCTTAAAGGTTAATAGAATGACTGTTGCTTCTTTTATAATTTTGAATCAACTGATGTAATTAGTTCAGCTGTGAAAAATTTCAACTTTTTCAACACAACAGCTTTTATAGGAGACCTTAAAACGAAAAAAGCCTTAGATATAATTCCAAGGCTTTTTCATAATTAAATTCCAAATCCCATCTGTCCCTCCGGTACCACCTCCTTTCTTCTTGTCCGCCTGACCACCACCATCTTTTGGCTCACCCAATCATCCCAGGTCATCACTTTCGGACCAGGAATGATCACTGCGCTCGGGATCGTAAGGCTGCCCATCGGATTGTGGCTGACTTGCAGATCATCAGCAAACAAGGTCTGTAGGTCAGAGAGCTTCGCGCCTTCTAGCACATCACGAGCAAGCTGAGTGAGAAAGTCGCCCTCCTCCTCTGGAACAATCGCACCTCCGACCTCATCCCCGTAGACGAGCTGGGCGGCTTTCATCTTTTTTCCCATTAAAGCCAGCGCTGTGGCTTCCATCGCTGACGAGTACACCGAGAAAATCGCTTTGACCGGCTGGGTCTGTCCCAAACGCCATACACGTCGCACGCTTTGCCACAACGTATAGAGCGAATATTCGATCTCGAAGAACACCACGGTAGAGAATTGCACCAGGTCGAGGCCTGTTTCCACAAGCCGGGGGTTACAAATCAAAACATCGAGAGTATTCACACGTTTGGCGATCCAATCTTCACGCTTGCGTGGGTCAACATTACCACTCAGGATGGAGACTCTTAGTCCATTAGCTTGCAACGGCATCATTACCCGATCTTGAATATCGCGGGTGCCGGTCTGACGAACATAGACCAGCACTTTTCGCCCTTGCTGCTTTTCAACCTTACAGAAATCTGCCAACCAGTTCTCTTTCGGCAGCCATTTATGGCCATTCGGATTGCTCGAAGAGTACCCCTGCGGGGTAATTGCCGGCAACTCCATCAACGGTACTTTCCGCACATTTTTGCCATCACCGTCATCCACCTCATCTACCACCACAACCTCATCCCGAAAAGCAGAATTCGGCCGTGCTAAAGTCCATTGAAGCCAGGTGGATAGGTAACGACTGGATTGGATCGCCAGTTGTTTCAAGCTACTGTCCATGCTGTGATACTGCTGTCCCTGGTCATCGAGCATATCCAGGGCAACCACTTCCTCCTTATACGACGGCAGAGCCAGGTTCAGATCCTTCAGGCTCAGGAATATGGTTGTGTCTAATAACCGGCTCACGATGGCTGGACTGACTCCCGGTTGTTCTTTCGCCTGATTACGATAGCGCCGGTTGCCAGTGTACACACCATCTTCATCCGCATCTTCATTGCGCCTCCGCCTTCGGGTGGTTTCAAGTACCCCGTACAACCGCGCCCAGCGTTTTTCATCATGAAAAGCAAAATCACGACGAACTCCATGGTTCAAACGATGCAGCAGCCAGAAGATTGAGGTGCTTTTTCCACCGAAGAATGTCCCAGTGAGCGTTAGTGTCCACTTCACCGCTGTTACCAGTTGATGAAACGCTACGCCTCGATCTGATGACTTGGATTTAAACTGATGGACCTCATCAGCTATCAGAAGCTTGAAAGCGCCCTTAGCCTGTTTAGTGATGTACTCCGAAATGCTATGTCGCCTTGCCCCGTTGAACTCAAACAGGGGTGTTCCGCATGGACGCGTCCCCCATACTGAGTTACCGTTGGTATCAAGTTTCACTGTCCCGTCTGCATCCAACTCCCAGCCAGGGATTCGATTGTGACAGAATTGGCGTTTTTCTGCCAATTCAGAGGCATCGGTCACCGGAACCACAAATCCGTCCTTTTCGACCATCACGACCTTGCCACAACCCGGACAAGCACAGGCATCCACAATCTTTCCAGTCAGAGGGTCTCTCGTTTTTCTGGTGATGACTGCCGGCTGCCATCCTGCCCCAAACTTGGCAGAGGTGTGCGCTACTACTGCTACCCATTTGGGCTTTGAACCTCCTATCTTTTGAGCAGTGTCATACGCTGCCTTATATTGATCCAGAAATTCACGGACATCGTTCATATCATAAACTTCGTCACTATTCCGACCGATGCGACGAATTTCTCGTGCATATGCTCCTGGGATCACTTCCTCGATTTCACGGATCCATTTGGGTACAAGGTGTGGAGGACAAAGCACGATTGCCGGGTAAGCATCCAGCAGCTCTATCACGCCCGTCGAAATTGTCGTCTTCCCGGTCCCCATTTCCGCCTGGCAGTTCGCCACGCCATTTTTACGAATTGAACGAGCCAACGCCGCTGCCGCATGTCTTTGGGCAGGCAGCAATCCAGCGCGCTCTTGTCCAGGAAGGGCTTTTCGTTGCATACCAAGCCTATCGAGGATTTCAATTTCGTATGCAGTCGGATCCAGGTTATAGATGGGCTTATAGGTTTCCAGCACATGTGCAGCGATTTTTTCGCCGTGAACTTTCATGAACTCTGAAAGTCCTTTTACATCCTGGATCACCTGGATACCATCCTGCTTCAGCACAGCCACCGTAGTAACAAAACGATCCTTGTAAGTTTCTACGACTGTATCCGTATCTTTGGCATCTGGCTGTTCAGTCTTTTCAACCACCTTGATCACCCGTCCCTTGATCAGCATTGGTTTACCCTCTTCATCGGTCAGCTTCACCGTACCCATCATGCCAGAGGCCATGAGCATAGCGATATGTCCTTTCTTCAAGGGCATGACTGGTTGGGAGAGTTGAGACAGACCGCGAGTAGGATGTATCAGGTCAAGCCAATCACTGGTTTTCTGGACACCTGCTTCCTTTGTTGCTTCAACCACCTCTTCCGGTTCCCAATCCGTTCGCTTGAACACAACTGGTTTGCCATTTGCACCTCGTGATGGTGCAGACAACAGTTGATAGATCGGTTCAACAGCAGATTGGATGGGTTCCAACTCTATCGACGCCAGGCTTTGAAGCGAAAGAATCTCCTTGTCGGTGGGTAGCTGGTAGAGCTTGCGCTTGGAGGCCAACACCACCACCTGCTTGAATTTCTCGTACAATCCATCCGGAAACCGATAGACCGTGATAGCTTCATAATGCCCGGCCAAAAGCCGAGCAACTTCAATCATTCCCAGGATTTTCTGTGGGATGATATAGGTCAGAAGCCCGCCACGCATCAGCTTGGAGGAGGTCGTCTTGAGAAAATCCCATTCCAGTCGTTTTTGACCTTCAAAACGGTCAAAGTCATAAGGCGGATTCAGATAGAGCCAGGAAACGCTTTCATCACTCAGAACACAAGCCTGCCAGGGAGCCTGGTAAACCTTATCCATCACAGTTTGAGCTTTCCCTGCTCGTTCTGGTGAGAGTTCTACACCCCAGGTTTCGCAGTTGAGCGCGTTGCCCAAGAAAGAAGCAGCTTTTCCTTCCCCTGCGCAGGGATCAAATAACCGCCCTCTTTCGCTGGACGGTTTCAGGTAAGTGTGGATGATCTCGACAACCGGTTCATCCGTGGGATAGTACCCCATTCTTTCGATTGCTGGTGGACGCATTGTTCACTCCTTTACGAAAATAAAATCCCCGCAGGAGACGCGTCCAATCCCTTGAGGGGATGAAAAGCGTCCCCTCCGGGGTGATGTAGCGAGTAGTTTTACTTGTTCTCTCAGATGGTCATTGAGATTTCCTCCTGAGCTAATAACTCGGATAACAGTTCTTTCCAGTCAGCTTGCAGGTCAATTCTGGCACCAAGGATACAATCGCCACCTGTGGCCAGATCTTGAACCAACTTGCGGCCGCGAGCCTGTTTCCAAAGAACTACTGACCATTCATCCAGAATCGGCACTTCCAGAGCTTCTTTGATTCGTTCAACGAAAAGCTGAATCAATTCCTTTCCCGGGTCGGGTGTTCCTCGAAAAATGAGCAGATATGCACAGAGGTCTTCTGGCTCCCACTTTTCAGGAAGCGCAAGCCGAGATACGAACCCGACATGATGACTGGTGTATTCCGGCATCGCTTGCCAGGCTTGTTCATACTTATCAGTGGGGATCATGGACACATCGCTTGCACCATCCTGAGTCATTTGTAGCGGTTTCCCGCACATCAGAGTCACTCGT
>Ga0255347_1004115_pt1 | contig 17969 bp, 11 predicted proteins | sample wastewater_treat_2_FD_192479 | JGI IMG/M metagenome (GOLD analysis project Ga0255347, IMG submission 192479) | Wastewater microbial communities from Lulu Island WWTP, Vancouver, Canada - plant24 | ecosystem: Engineered > WWTP > Wastewater > Unclassified | place: Canada: Vancouver, British...
TGTTGCAATTTCAAACCCTGCTTTTATTGATAATTTTGGAATTAGTTCAAAATGCCAATGATAATAATGATGTGTTCCCATGCGCAAAGGCCCTGTATGTATATAATAATTAAATGAAGGGTTACCAAGTTGTTCGTAAAAAAAGTCAGCTAGTATTTTAAGGCATTCAGCAAAAGACGGTATTTCTTCTGTACCGATGTCTTCAAAATTAGGATAATGTTTTTTTGGAACTATCCATGTTTCAAAAGGATTTCTTGATGCGAAAGGCTGTAGTATTATAAAATGGTTATTCTCAAAAACAATTCTTTTGTTTTCTTGTGTTTCAAAAGCCAAAATTTCACACATAGCACAATTTTTATAATTTCTATAATATTTTGAGGTTCCCTTAAGTTCTTTTTCTAAAACTGGGGAAATAAACGGAATAGCAAAAATCTGGGAGTGAGAATGCTCGATTGAAGCTCCTGCATCTTTTCCTTGGTTTAACATTATAATTACGCTTTCAATTCTTGAATCTTTTTCTATATCTTTCAACCTCTTGGCATAAGCTTCTGTAACAATTTTTAATTGTTGTTTACTTAGTTGATTTAAACCTAAAATATGTTCAGGCGAATTTATTACAACTTCATGTAATCCAAAGCCATCCATAATGCTATATATACCAAATAACCTTGAACCAGGAGCAGCATAAGGTTTTAATGCAGGAAATTTATTGGGTACAATTCTCACTTGCCAATTAGGGTTAGAAGAGTTGATTATTTTACCGTTTTCATCTACTCTTAATATTTCGGGTGGCGTCATATTTTCGTTTCCTTTATCAAACGGGCAAATCATTTTAGATGGGCTTTCAACCTTTATTTCCTCTTCTTTAAATAATTCGGGCCTTTTTGCTCTTTCGGTGGAAATAATTACCCATTCATCTAAAATAATGTCTTTTCTGTATTCTGGCATTTGACCTTCTTTTCTTTAATTTTTAAACTTTTTAATTTCTAACATATTAAATTATAATTGCACAATAGTAGTGATGAGTTAAATTGTGATGATTTTATAATAAACTTATTCTTAATTTTGGTTTATTTTTCGCTGTGCAGAAGCTCTTTAATTTTAGCTTTAAATTCAGTCAAATCTGAAGATTTAACTAAATATTCATCTGCCGCCCAGGTAGAAAAATTTTGGGTAAATTCACCATAAGCAGTATAAATTATTATTGGAATATCTTTATTCTCTTTTCTTATTTTGTCCAAAAGTTCTATTCCATTCATATTTGGCATCTTTAAATCAATAGTAATTAAGTCTGGCTTTTCTTTTTTAAATAACTCATAACCAACTAACCCATCTGCGGCTACTACAACTTCGTATCCCTCGTCTTTTAATTCTTCTTTATATAAATTTCTAATAGGATCCTCATCTTCCACTATTAGTATTTTTTTCATAAGTAAAATCCTCCAAATTGAATTAGAAGTTAATTGATAGAAATTAACTTTATTTTAATAAAGTTTTTTAAAATTAATAAAGTTAAATTAAAATAAAAACTAAGAAAACAAAATAGATAAAATCTAAACCATAATAGAAATTATTTATTATTTATACATTATTTTCTATTTTAATTAAAGGCAATTTTACAGTAAAAGTTGTCCCAATTTCATTATTGCTTTCAACATTAATATTTCCATGGTGCCCCTCAATGATTTTTTTTGTTACAGCTAAACCTAAACCTGCACCATGAATTTTAGTTGTATAAAATGGCAAAAAAATATTAGATAAATTTTCTTCATTTTGAATTGTTGCTTGGTTTGTAATTTGTACTTCAGCCCATTTTTGATCATTATTTTCTATTATATTGATATTCATATCAATCACCTGTTTTGGCTTACTTGCCTCAATTGCATTATTTAGCAAATTAATGAAAGCAGCTTTTAAGTCATCATAAGAACCAAGAATAATTAAATTATGATTTTCTAAAATTTTATCTAATCCTAAAGAATTAATTATTACGTTGTTTTGCTCAGCTGGAATTTGTGCTAATTCTAAGCAGTCTAATATTACTTTATTTAAACTTATTTCGCAAAACTCTATTCTTCTATTCGAAGTAAAGTCCATAATATCATTTAATATTTTTTCGAGGCGGTTTATTTCTTTTATTATTATTTCAATATTTTCTATATCAAACTCTTTATTTTCTAAATATTTTCTTTTAATTCTATTTGCATAACCTCCGATTGCAATTAAAGGATTTCGAATTTCATGTGCTACTGTTGCAGCAAGTTTACCAAGTTCTGAGAATTTTCTTGTTTCTTGTAATGCTTTTTCAAGATTTACAATTTTTGTGATATCATCAATAAGTCCAATTACCCCTATTATGTTGCCTTTTGAATCTTTTAGGGTAACAAGTGAAAGATCATAAAAAGAGTCCTCGCATTTATTATTTATACTAATTTTTGTTTTATAAAAAGCTCCTATTTTTTTATCATCCATTACTTCTTTAATGCAGTCTGTAAGAGCAAAATCACCAACTTTAATAGAAAAATCATTTATATTCTTACCAATAATTTCTTCTTTAGTAAGATTCATCAAATCTGAGAAATTTTTATTACAGGAAGTAATGTTAAAATAATTATCAATTACAAATACATTTAAAGGTATACTTTCAATAATGTTTTCATTATATTCTTTAAGAATTTTTATTTGAGCATTTACCTTTGCTAATTTGTTAAAACTTTCTTTAAGCTCAGAATAAATTATTGTATTTCTTATTGAGGAAGCAACGAATTGGCCTAACATTAATAAAAAAGTTGCATCATCCTGGGTAATTTCTCTATTATTATATTTGTTATCTACTATTAACATACCTACTCTTTTTGTTCTGCATATAAGTGGTACTATGCAAAATTTAGGGTGGTTAAGTAATTCGAGTATCTCATTTTCAATCATCGAAGGATCGTTAACAATGCCATTATCTGAGCTTGTTTCTGGTAAAGTTAGATCAACAATTTTTGGATTTTTACTTTTAAAGCACTGATCAATAATTTTACCAGGTATAATAGGAATTTTTAGATTTACTAGTTTTTTATTTAAAGCTGAATTATCTTCTCCGCCTAATTTTTCAATAGACAGAAATTCCTCTAAAGAATAGTTTTTTTCTTGTATTTCTTGCCACGTTTTCCAAGCTTCCTCAGCTGTTTCAGTACCAATAGCCAATTTCCCAACTAGATAATTTTCTTTTTTATCTAAAAGGAATAAAAACGCTCTGTTAAAACCAAAACCATCACCAAAAGTTATACCCTTTAGTGTCGTTTTTAATATTTTGTTTAAATCATTATTTGATGCTACTATTTTTGATATTTTATTCAAGATATTATATCTTCTTAAAATATCTTCATATTTTTTTATAATTGTTTCTTCTTCCATTTTTGTATTTACATTTTTTAATGATAAGAGATTAAAAGTCATAAATAAGAAATTTATAAAAATTAATGATTTTTGTATTTTTATAAAATTTACTCAAAATCAAAAGCTACTTTAGCATTATTGATGTTATTATAACTCAATTAATTATAAATTAGTTACTAAATAAGCTTGTAAATAATTCTTTATATTTTCTTGCAGAGTAGTCCCAGGAAAAATCACATGACATAGCATTTTTTATTATCATATCCCATAAGTCTTTTTGATTAAAATAATAAATAGCTCTTTTTATAGTTTCAAATAATTCTTCATATTTATAGTTTAAAAATTTAAAACCTTGCCCCCCATTTCTAATATCATCAGGTGAATTTATATCTACTACTGTATCTGCTAAACCTCCTGTATTTCTGACAACTGGAATAGTTCCATATTTTAAACTAATTAACTGTCCTAGCCCACATGGTTCATATTTTGAAGGCATTAGAAAGATATCAGACCCTGAATAAATATCTCTTGCTAATTTATCTGAAAAGGTTATGTTTATACTAAACTTTTCTTTATATTTCTTTTTAAGATTTTCTAAAATCTTTATATATCTTTCGTCCCCTGTTCCGAGAATAACTAAATATAAATCCTCATTCATTAAGAAATCAAATGCTTCGACTATCAAGTCAATGCCTTTTTGTTCAGATAGTCGCGAGACCATTCCTAAAACGGGCTTTGTGAAATCACTGTTTTCAAAAAGACAATTTAACAAATATTTTTTACATACTTTTTTCCCAGAATAATCATCTATGTTATAGTTTTGTTTAATAACCTTGTCTTTTCCAGGATCCCATATATTGTAGTCAATTCCATTAATTATACCTAATAAATCATTCTCTCTAGATTTAAGAACATCTTCTAGGCCATAACCAAATTCTTGTGTCAATATCTCCTTAGAATATGTAGGGCTTACAGTAGTAATTTTTTTTGAATAAATAATTCCACCCTTCATAAAATTAACTTTGCCATAAAATTCTAGCCCATTAATATTGAAGTATTCTTTGCTTATTCCTAATAAATCAAGGGTACTTTTATCATATATTCCCTGATATGCTAAATTATGAATCGTAAAAACTGTTTTTGTATTCTTAAAAAAATCATCAACTTGTTTTTTCTGCAAATCATAGATTAAAAGTGATGTCAATGCTACATGATAGTCATGCAGGTGTATTATATCTACTTTTATATCTAACTTCTTTAATAATTCTAATATAGCTTTAGAAAGAAAACCAAATCTTAGGTTGTTATCCTCATAATCTCCTGATGAAGTTCCATATAAGTTTTCCCTGTTAAAGAATTTATCGTTTTTAATAAAGTAAAAATCGACATTATTGTATCTACATCTATAAATATCAAAGCTTTCTTTATAATCTTTATTAATATTAATACTTACATTTTCTGATATTTTTTCAACATTTTGGTATTTTGAAAAAATAAAATTATAGCCTGGCATAATAACTATGGTATCCATGCCGACACTTTTATAGTAGTGCGGCAAAGCTCCTACAACATCTGCAAGACCACCTGTTTTGGCAAATGGTACTGCTTCGGTTGAACACATTGCTACTTTTAACATAATTACCTCTTTTAAACTAATCTTATAAAAATACCCTGTTAGCTAATTTTTAAATAATATTATAAATATTTTTTTAAATCCAAACTTATTTTTTTGGATACATTTTATCCTAAAATAAGTTAAGATAAAATAGGTTAGAAACTAAAAGCATAGACATGAAACTTTAAAAATTAGATTTTTCTTAAATTATCTCTCTAATTAATATATATTATATTAATTATTATTTTTTTAAGATTAATGAGATGGATAATATAAAATCTTTTAGCCAAATTACGGATTATGATATTTACCTTTTTAAAAGGGGCAGTCATTTTGCGCTTTATGATAAATTAGGGGCACATTTAAAAAAGATGAATGGCATGGAAGGTGCTTTTTTTTCTGTATGGGCTCCTAATGCCGAAAAAATAAGTTTAATTGGAGATTTTAATAATTGGGATGAAAATATAAATATTCTTAAAAATAGAGGCGATGAATCTGGAATTTGGGAAATGTTTATACCCAATATAAAAGAGGGAGCTTTATATAAATATAAAATTAAATCAAAATATAGTTTAAAATCTTTTGACAAAAGCGATCCTTTTGCTTTTTTTACAGAAGTTCCTCCAAAGACTGCTTCGGTATTATGGGATTTGTCCTATGAATGGGGTGATGATGAATGGATGCATTCAAGAAATAAATGCAATAATTTAAATGCTCCGTTTTCTATATATGAAGTTCATCTTGGTTCGTGGAAAAGAAACCAAAATGGTAGTTTTTTAAACTATAGAGAACTTGCAGTTGAACTTACTGACTATATAAAGCAAACAGGGTTTACTCATTTAGAATTACTACCAATAATGGAACATCCATTTTATGGTTCATGGGGATATCAGATTACATCGTATTTTGCACCGACTTCAAGATATGGATGTCCTCAAGATTTTATGTATTTTGTTGATTACCTTCATCAAAACAATATTGGAGTAATTTTGGACTGGGTTCCTTCTCATTTTCCCAATGATCCACATGGACTTTCATTGTTTGATGGCACATATTTATATGAACATGCCGACAAAAGACTTGGTTTTCATCCTGATTGGAAAAGTTTGATATTTAATTATGGGAGGTATGAAGTAAAAGAATTTTTAATAAGCAACGCGTTGTTTTGGCTAGATAAATATCATGTAGATGGTTTAAGAATAGATGCAGTTGCATCAATGCTTTACCTAGATTATTCAAGAAAGGATGGGGAATGGATACCGAACAAATATGGAGGAAATGAGAATCTTGAAGCTATTGATTTTATAAAACAACTAAATGAAACAGTTTATAAGAATTTTCCTGATGTTCAAGTAATTGCTGAGGAATCAACAGCATGGCCAATGGTCACTAGACCTACTTATCTTGGTGGTTTAGGTTTTGGAATGAAATGGAATATGGGATGGATGCATGATACATTACATTATTTTTCAAAAGACCCTATTTATAGAAAGCATCATCAGAATGAATTAGCCTTTACTTTTTGGTACGCCTTTAATGAAAATTTTGTACTACCTTTGTCTCATGATGAGGTTGTATATGGAAAGAAATCCTTATTAAATAAAATGCCCGGAGATAAGTGGCAGAAGTTTGCAAATTTGAGGCTTTTATTTGGTTATATGTTTGCCTTCCCAGGTAAGAAATTGTTGTTCATGGGTGATGAATTTGCTCAGGAAAATGAATGGGATCATGAAAAGAGTGTTGATTGGTATTTATTAAATGAAGATATGCATAAATTAATTTATAAGTTAGTAACAGATCTAAATAATTTTTATATTAAAGAACCCTTGTTTGCTTTAAATGATTTTAATCCAAGCAGCTTTGAATGGATTGATTACAATGATACTAAAAATAGCGTAATATCTTTTTTAAGGATTTTAGGAGATAATAATTTAACATTTATTCTTGTTTGTTGTAATTTTACACCAGTCCCTAGATATAATTATAGAATAGGAGTACCAGAATTGGGGACTTGGGAAGAAATTTTTAATAGTGATGCAGAAGTTTACGGCGGAAGTGGACATGGAAATTTTGGAAGAATAAATGCCAGCAAAATAAGAAGTCATAATTATAACTATTCGATTTCAATTACTTTACCACCATTAGGTATATTATTTTTTAAAAAAGTATGTAAGTAAAAGTGTGTTTTAAGAGATGTCTGATTTAGTTTTTAAAAGTTACGATAATAAAAATGAGGAAAATAAAAAATATATTTGTATTCATGGACACTTTTATCAGCCATATAGAAAGAATCCATGGATTGATGAAATTGAAGTCCAGGAAGAAGCTTTCCCTTATCATGACTGGAATGAAAGAATAAATGCGGAATGCTATAGTGCTAATTGTTTTGCTCATATTTTAAATTGGCAAAATAAATTAGAAAATGTTGTAAATAATTTTTCAAAAATAAGCTTTAACGTTGGGCCAACACTTTTTGAATGGTTAAAAGAAAATGATTTTGAAACATTTCAAGAAATAATTAAGGCAGATGAGGAAAGCAAAAAGATATTTTCCGGTCATGGTTCTGCTATAGCACAAACTTATAATCATTTGATAATGCCTCTAGCTGAAAAGGAAGATAAGATTGTACAAACATATTGGGCTATTAAAGATTTTGAGAGCAAGTTTAAAAGAAAAACGGAAGGTATGTGGTTAGCCGAAACCGCTGTTGATTATGAAACTTTAGAAGTTTTAGCAGAATTAGATATAAAATTTACAATTCTTTCTCCTAATCAAGCTTTGAAATTTAAAAAGGTAAATTGTATAAGCAGAAATAACCAAAATTGGACAAATGCTATAAATGGAGATATCAACACAAGAATGCCATATCTTTGTAAATTACCATCAGGTAAAAGCATAGTTATATTTTTTTATGACAGAGCTTTATCAATTGGAGTGTCCTTTGGTGATTTGCTAACAAATGGAGAAAAATTTGCAGAAAGCCTAATTAATGCTCCTTCTTACAATCAGAAACAACCTGAAATAGTTATTGTTGCTTCTGATGGTGAAACTTACGGGCATCATAAAAAATTTGGAGATATGGCTTTAGCTTATTGTCTTAATGTGCTTGAAAAAAGTGAAAAAGTTAAGCTAACAGTTTTTGGAGAATATCTTGAAATGTTTCCACCGAATTACGAAGTTCAAATAATTGAAAAAAGCTCTTGGAGCTGTCCTCATTCACTAAATAGATGGAAAAGTAATTGTGGTTGTGCTATTGGAAATGGTGTTCACAAGGAGTGGAATCAAGATTGGAGAGCTCCATTAAGAGAAGCTATTGATTTGTTAAGATTAAAGCTTAATGAAATATATTATAAAGAAATTAATAATTTCATTGATGAAGAAAAAATAAAACCAATTGATGTGCTAAAGTCATATATTAACATAATCAATGACAGGAGTATCTCAAATATTGCTGAATTTTTAGATGTAAATAATTGTATAAACACTAGTTCAGTTGGAAATGATGGCTGTAGATTATTAGAACTTTTAGAGATGCAAAGGCAAGCAATGTTAATGCAATCTAGTGATGGATGGTTTTTTGATGATATTTATAGATTTGAATCAATTCAGATATTAAAACATGCTTGTAGGGCAATAGAGTTAGCAGGAAAAGATTATAGCTATGAATTGGAAAATATGTTTATAGAAATTCTTAAAGACGCTAGAAGTAATTTAGATGACAAAATAAATGGTGCTTATATTTATAACAATATTGTAAAGAAATCAGTTTATGATTTTAAGAACATTGCAGCTCAATTAATGACAATTCTGTTGATAAATAATAAGAATAACAACAAAGATATGAAAGAAAATTTTAGCAATACCAGTGATTCTTTGAAAACTAATAATAGTTATCAATTTACTAAAGATAATGATTTTACTAAAAAGACAGGTGACAATACAATTGTTTACTATAATTATATAACAAAATTATTATATCTAAATAAATTTGACAATTCCTCAGTGGAAGTTTTTTCTGGAATAGGTAAGTCAGTTTCACTAATTAATTCAAGTAAGCATGTTTTTGGTTTTATAGAAATTATTAATAAAAATCATTTTGCAAAAGCAGTTGATGACTTGAAAAAACATATTTTAGCTATTTATGTTAAGGAATTAAGTAATAATGATAATAATGATTTAAATACCAATAACTTTTCTGATCTTGTAAATTCTATTAAGAATTTCTCAGAAAGTTTTAAAAAATCTTTAAATGATAATCTTGAGCCTAATTTTTTAGATGGCTTAAGTAATTATTTTGACAAATCAAAAGAAGGCTTGTTAATTACTTTAGATGATTTTAGTAAAAAAAACCAATTAAAAGTTTTAAATAATATGGCTGATTATAAATTAAACCAGTTAAAATTTTATATAGAAGATAATGGTAAATTAATCAATAATTTGTCTTGCTATAGCAAACCATGGAATTCTTATGATTTTGTTTTTGATGATCTTAAAGAGATGGATTATTATATAATTAAAGTTTTAATATATAATTTAGTAAAAAAAGATAAGTTAACCCATAAAGAAATTGAAGATCTTTTAAGTTTAATCACTAAGTTTGAAAATCATGGTTTTACTAGAGCTAACTCTAGTAAAAATTTAGTTTTTAGAACTTTAGATTTTAGCAATTTGGATTTAAAAGTTGAAAGTTCTTTATTTTATTTATTAAATTCTTTGCTAGCCAATATAAAAGATAGTTGCTATCTTGATACTGAAATTGAGTTTGTACTCAGAGATATAAATCATTTACTATTTATATTTAATAAGTTAAAGATAAATATAAATAAATGGAAAGTTCAGAATAAATTGTTTGTGATCCAAAGAAAGATTACAGAATTAAAAAAACAAAGTAAAATTATTTTAAGTAGTGATTTTATAAATTCTTTAAATTTCTTAATTAACTCATTTGATTTAGTTAATAATTTAAACAGCTAATTAATTGTAAGAGATAATAAGTTAAATTTATGTTAAAAAACTAGCTAAAAATAACATGTTAGAAAGTAGAAAAAGCGGTGTTTTTTTACATATTACATCATTGCCATCTGAATTTGGAATAGGTGATTTAGGACCAAGTGCCTATAAATTTGCAAATATTTTAGCAAAATTAAATCAAAGTTTCTGGCAAATTTTGCCTATAAATCCAACTAGCAATTTTAAAAAAAATTCTCCTTACGCTGCAACTTCTGCATTTGCTGGCAATACACTATTAATAAGCCCTAAGTTATTATATGAAGACGGGCTTCTTAAAAAGAAAGAGTTAATGAACCTAAAAGAAGCATTTCTTAGTGATAAATATAATAATTTTGTTGATTATGAAAAGGTTTTTCAGAAGAAAAACAAAATCTTTGAAGTTGCCTATAAAAACTTTCAGTCTAATGATAGTAGTAAACATAAGGAAGACTTCTTAAGTTTTTGTTCAAAGAATGATGATAAGTGGTTGAATTGCTATTCTATATTTAAGGTAATTAAAGATAAATTAAATAATAAATCTTGGAGTGATTGGCCGGACTATTTGAAAAATGATGCGAATAGTTTAATTAGGAATTTTAAAAATAAAATAAAGTGGGATAAAGAAAATATAGTGCTTGATTATAAAATTTATGAAGAAATCGAGAAGGAAAAATTTTTACAGTATTTATTCTTTAAACAATGGTTTAATTTAAAAAAATACTGCAATTCTCTTGAATTAAAAATTATAGGTGACATGCCAATCTATGTCGATTTTGAAAGTTGTGATGTTTGGCAAAATCCTGATGTTTTTAAATTAGATAGTAAAAAAAAGCCAAAATATATTTCTGGCGTCCCACCTGATTATTTTAGTAAAACAGGGCAATTATGGGGTAACCCAGTTTATAATTGGGAATATCTTAAAGATACCAAATACGAGTGGTGGATAAATAGAATAAGCTATAATTTGGATTTATTTGATTTTTTAAGAATTGACCATTTTAGGGGGTTTGTAGCTTACTGGGAAGTTAAAGCAGGTGAAGAAACTGCAAAAAAGGGTAAATGGGTAAAAGCTTACCCTGAGGATTTTTTTCAAGTTTTAAAAGATAGGTTAAAAGATAAATTTAATCGTCTCCCTATTATAGCAGAAAATCTGGGCTATATTACTCCTGATGTGGAAGAAGTGATAAGAGTTAATAATTTTACTGGGATGAAGGTAATTTTATTTGCCTTTGGGAAGGATTTTCCTAAAAGTACTAATCTACCACATAATTATGATAGAAATTGTGTAGTTTATACAGGAACGCACGATAACAATACAATAGTTGGATGGTTTTTAAAGGAAGCAAGAAATTATGAGAAAAAGAATCTTGCAAAATATTTAGGAAAGGAACTCGCCCTCGATACAATTAATTTGGATTTAATGAAATTAGCAGCTTCTTCGGTAGCAAACCTTGTAATAGTTCCTGTTCAAGATATTCTTGGCTTAGATGAGAAAGCAAGAATGAATCATCCAGCGACTACAAAAGGTAATTGGAAATGGAGAATGAAAAAAAAGGAAATGTCATGTAAGAATTTTAGTTATATTAAAAAGCTTACTGAAATTTATTCTAGAATTTGAAAATAAACTAAAATATTTGCTAAATAATAAATGTTATTGAAATTATAAATATTATAACAATTATGACAAATCAATTTTGTTTTTAACTCTTATTGTTAATATAATAAAATATATATTAAGGAGTTCTAAAATTAAAAAAGTTTTATAATATATTTTATAATATACAGCGCATTCATTATTAGTGAATTAATAAGAAATATAAGTCTAAGTAAAAGGACAAAAATTAAAAATTAAGGTGTTAAGATGAGTGTTGAAGTAGTAGCATTTGTTTTAAGTGGCGGAGAAGGGCAAAGACTCATGCCTTTAACGAGAGATAGAGCCAAACCTGCTATTCCTTTTGGAGGTAGTTATAGAGTTATTGATTTTGTTTTGAGTAATCTTATCCATTCAAGGATTAATAAAATATATGTTATTACCCAATATGAGTCAAGGTCGCTTGAGAAACATATTTTTGAAGGCTGGTCACCCATTTTTGGTACAGGTCGTTATCATTTCATAAGACTACTTCCACCTAAACTTGGGGGTGAAAGTGGCTGGTATTTAGGTACAGCTGATGCCATCAATCAAAATAAAAGTTATGTTTGGGCTGATAAACCTGATATAGTAAACATTTTTAGTTCAGATCATGTATATTTAATGGATATTTCTTTAATGAATTCTTCACATTTAAATAATTCTGCTGATCTTACTATTTCAGCAATCCCTGTTAAATGCGAAGTTGCTGCTAAAAAATATGGGGTTCTAGTGGTTGATAAAGATTATAGATTGATAGATTTTGAAGAAAAACCAGAAAAACCTACTCCAATCCCAGGTAATTCAGAGTACTGCCTTGCTTCTATGGGTAATTATTCTTTTAATTTGCAAGTTTTAATAGAAGAGTTGGTAATAGACCAGTATAAACAAACTACTACAGATAAAAATTTAATAATGTCTGATCCTAAACATTATTCATCTCATGATTTTGGATTTGATGTCATACCTGAAATGATAAGAAGAGGAAGAAAAATTTATATATACAATTTTAATGACAACTATATTTCAAGAAGTGGAAAAAATGAATTTGCTTATTGGAGGGATATAGGAGACCTTGATGAATTTTATAATGCAAATATGGATTTACTTGGTCCAGAACCTGTAATCAACTTATTTAATGAGCGGTGGGAAATCTTTACTAGGGTCGCATCTTTAAGGGCAGCAAGGGTTAATAGTAGGGCAAAAGCTCATAACTCAATAATTGCTAATGGCTGTATTATTAATGGTTCAGTTATTGAAAGGTCAATTCTTTCATATAATGTAGTTGTTGAGGAAAAGACTAAAATTGTTGGTTCCTTTATAATGGGGAATAATTATGTTGGGAAGAATGTTGTGATAAATAACACGATTGTTGATACAGGTGTTTATATTCCAGATAATACGATTATTGGGGTTGATAAAAAAGAAGATTTAAAGAGAGGTTTAACTATTTCAAAGTTAGGAGTAACAATAGTTCCAAGAAAATACAGGTTTTAGATAATATTTAACAATGTCTAAATTATATTTTTCTCTCTTTATTATCTCCGCACTATTAATTTTTTAATAATTTAAATTTAAGTGTTATTTTTTAAGCTTATTTTAATCTTCTTATCTTATAATCAAAAAGTATAAGTTAAAAATTATGTTTTACGCTTGTTTATTACCCTATTATATACGGAGGTGTTAAGTAAATTGCGTTTTCTTGTTATTGAAGATGAACTTTCATTATTAAAGATTATAGCTTTAAGGCTGAAAGAAGAAGGTTATATTGTAGATACTGCCAGAAATGGAAAAGAAGGTAAGGATTATATAGATGCGTTTGAATATGATTGTATAATATTAGATTTAATGATACCTATCATAGACGGCTTAACTTTGCTGAAGGAAATAAGGGCTAAAAAAGTAACAACACCAGTTTTAATTTTGACTGCAAAAGATTCTATTAAAGATAGGGTTATAGGGCTTGACACGGGTGCAGACGATTATTTAATGAAACCTTTTTCCTTTGATGAGTTATTTGCAAGGATAAGAGCTATTTTAAGGCGTCAAAAAGAGAAAAGGGATATGGTTCTTTCAATTGATGATTTAAAGTTGAATACGATTACAAGAGAAGTTACTAGAGGCGACAAGGTAATTGAATTAACTTCAAAAGAGTATTCGTTGCTGGAGTATTTTTTAAGAAATAAAAATAGAGTTTTAACCAAATCTCAAATTGCTGAAAATTTGTGGAATTTTGATTTTGATTATAGTTCAAATATTGTTGAAGTTTATATTAGATATCTTAGAAGAAAAATAGATGATAATTTTGAGAACAAGCTTATACATACTATAAGAGGAGCTGGTTATGTAATTAAGGATAAGAATGAGAAAATTAACAATTAGGGCAAAAATTACTATATGGTATGCTTCCTTATTCTTAGTGCTAATTTTACTGTTTAGTTTTTTTATTTACTCATCTATTTCTAAAATTTTATATAAAAATGTACTTGACTTGGCCAAAGCAGATGCGGATCAAGTGGTTTCAATCCTAAGAATAGAAGGTAGCAATATTAAATTTGATAATCCCTATAAGATAATTGCTACAAATACTTATTTTGTTGTTTTCAATAAAGATGGCAATGCTGGATTAAAAAATGAAATAGTTCCTGAAATTGTCAAGCTACCAATTGAAAATGAGGCTGTAAGATATATTTCTGTAGATAAAAATAATTGGCTTGTTTATGATGAGCCTTTATATTTCGGGAAAGAAGTTATTGGTTGGATAAGAATTAGCCGTTCTCTTAATTCTTTGATTAGCATGTTAAACAATTTGAAGCTTTTAATTTTTGTCTCAGTACCTGTTTACATTTTGATTGCTTCTTTTGGAGGTTTATTTTTAGCAAATAGGGCACTAAAGCCTATAAATGATATTACCAAGACTGCATCAAGAATCAGTAACGAGAATCTAACTCAAAGGTTAAAGCTTCCTAAAACTAATGATGAAGTTGGAAGGCTTAGTATTACTTTTAATCAAATGCTTGAAAAATTAGAAACAGCTTTTAAGAGAGAAAGGCAATTTATGTCTGATGCCTCTCATGAACTTAGAACTCCCATAACAGTAATTTCTGCACAGGCTCAAGAAGCACTATCTGGTAATAAAAAAGTAAAAGAATACAAAGAAGCTTTAAATCTTATTTTAAATGAAAGCAAGAAAATGAGTTTTCTTATCTCGCAGCTTTTATTACTACACAAAAGCGATGAAGGAAAATATAAATTAAATTTTGAACTACTTGATTTAAATATGATAATTGAAGAAATAACCAAAGAATTTGAAAATATTGCTAAAGAAAAAAATATAAAAATTAATTTTATTTCCAACAAAGATATCAAGTTAAAAGCAGATCAGACTTTAATTACAAGGCTAGTTGTTAATTTAGTTAACAATGCAATAAAATATGGAAGAGATAATGGCAATGTAGTGATTAAGATATCTAGTGATAATGAATCAGTATTTATAGAAGTTATGGATGATGGTATTGGTATTTCAGAGGAGGATATCCCTTATATATTTGATAGGTTTTACCAAACTGATAAATCAAGATCGAATCAAGGCACAGGCTTGGGTCTAGCTATTTCAAAATGGATTGTTGAACAACATAATGGTGAAATTAAGGTGGAAAGCAGTTTAGGAAAAGGAACAAAGTTTACAGTTAAATTACCACTTAATCCTGCAGTATAAGATTTTAAATTTTAGATGCTTCTTTCTAGTTATGTATGTAGAATAAAAAGCTAAATTTTTGGTAAGATTACTATTTAATTATAAAAGTTTTTTAAAATCATTAATCTCATCATTGTTTCTTAAAACAGAAAACTCAAGTTTGAATTTTTTAATTTCACCCGGTTCTATAAACTTTAGTCTATTACTTTCTCTTTCCTTATCTCTCCCTAAGGTATAACTATTACCGCATTCAAGCCCTGTTACGTATTCACCCTCTCCCATCTGTTTCCACTGAATAAAATAAGGAAGATTTTCTTTATTAAATTTATAAGCTATACCTATCCCATTATTTTTATTGAACTTTTCATTGACTAAAGCAACATTTACATTTCCATCATTATCTGGCTCGACATCATGATAATAAAGATGCTCAGAAAAGTTATGAATAGGATCCCAATACTCACTATATCTAGTAATATTTTGCTTTGATATTTCATTTGCAGGTGTTATTTTTGTTTTGCCTATTAGTAATTTTGAATGTTTATCAAGAACTGGGTAGCCTATATTAATATGATATAAAATCATTAAAGGGGATTTATTAAAACCAATATTTTCAACTTCATCCTCAATAATCATTTTTGGTGTATTAAAAAATGTTGTAATTTTTCTAGTTAACTCAAGTTTATCACCAAATACCTTTGCTTCTCTCACTTTACCTGAAATCTCCATTGTATAATCATTATTTTCCCAGTGGCAATTTGTACAAATTTGTTCAGCCCCTATATTAGATATTCTTCCATGAAGACCTAATTCTTCGTTATTATCTATGCAAGGTACTCCAAAATTTGTAAGTCCACAAGTAGTAAGGAGTCCACCAAAGAATGATCTTAGCCATTCATCTTTTCGATTGTCATAATACAAAGGTGATGTTTCTTTTGTAGCTGACTTCCAACATATAGGAACTTGTTTATAATAAAATTCAGAAATGTCCATCCCTCTATCTATAAGCACAGTAAAACATAAACCAGAGGGACTTTTAAATTCAGCAGCCCTAATTCCTCGGCTTACGCCATCTGTAAATTCAAATAGTTTAACACCTCCTAACTGGGTAATATCTCCTATTTTTTTTAATAGTTCTTCTTTTTTTATGTTTTCCTCAAATATATTCATCTTTCCCTCAATTGTAAATTTTAATAAATAACAAGAAATAAATATAAGCACAAGAAGTTAACTTATTAGCTATACAAATATGTATAAGATATATTACTTACAAGAAATTATATAAAAAATAAACAATAAAATCTTCTTTAAAATTAAAAATTATTAATCTTATTTTAATCTTACTTTAATTTTCCTTAATATAATTTAGTTTAGTTAAATTTAGAACACAATTTTATGGAGGGATTATTAAATGTTTAAAAAAAATAAAAAGTTTGATTTCAAGTTTTTTATGATTTTCATTATTGTCTTGCTAATACTATCAGTTTCAGGGTGCTCTTTAGTTAATTCAAGGTTATCTCTAAATTTACATTCAACTCAACCATCAGCAAATCAAGTAAAGCCTGCAACAAATGAGCCTAGCAATTTACAGCAAAGAAAATATAGTGATAGCGAAATATTATCTGCCTTTGACGAAGCTATAAGTTTGGTTGCCGAGAAAGTAAAGCCTTCTATTATTAATCTAAAAGTTAAATTTATTCAACAAGATTTTTTTGGAAATCAACGTGAGGCTGAAGGTGTTGGTTCAGGTATAATTTATATTTCAGATGGTTATATAATAACCAGCAATCATGTTGTAGACGGCTCAAATGAAATTATTGTTACTTTAATTAATGGTAAAGAATATCCTGCAAAAATTGTTGGAGCGGATGAAAACACAGATGTGGCAGTTATAAAAATTGAACCAGATAAAAATGATAATTTATCGCCAGCTGAGTTTACCTCTATCGAAGATACAAAGGTTGGTGAACTTGCTATTGCTATTGGAAGTCCTTTTGGTCTTCAAGAAACTGTTACAACTGGTGTTGTAAGTGCACTTGGAAGGAATATTCCTGTTTCATATGATTCTCTTCCTCTGGTGGATTTAATTCAAACTGATGCTGCTATTAATCCAGGCAATAGTGGCGGAGCACTTGTAAATTCAGCTGGTCAAGTAATAGGAGTTAATACAATGATATATTCTACGTCAGGAGCAAATGCAGGTATAGGTTTTGCTATCCCAAGTGACACAGCGTTAAATATTGCAAATCAATTAATTAAATATGGTAAAGCTAGAATACCTTTTTTAGGTATTGAGATGGATATCAATAAGACAGATATTGAGGGTGTGTTAGTTAAAACGGTTACTCCTAGTGGTCCTGCAGATAAAAGTGGAATTAAAGTTGGTGATATAATTATTTCTTTTGATGGCGAAAAGGTTGAAACTCCATATAAGCTTTTTGCTCAAATATTAAGACACAATGTCGGAGACACTGTTAAAATTGAGTTAAGCAGAAACGGAAAAATAATTGAAGTTGAAGTTACGCTTACAGGTCAAAGACAATAAATACATAAATAGTAAAAATAGTAAACTCATTAGCGCTATTTGATAAATATAATACATGCAACATGCACTTAAAAATATACAGGCATAGATTGTCTTAATAAATATA
>Ga0255347_1004121_pt1 | contig 17961 bp, 20 predicted proteins | sample wastewater_treat_2_FD_192479 | JGI IMG/M metagenome (GOLD analysis project Ga0255347, IMG submission 192479) | Wastewater microbial communities from Lulu Island WWTP, Vancouver, Canada - plant24 | ecosystem: Engineered > WWTP > Wastewater > Unclassified | place: Canada: Vancouver, British...
GTTTGTATGTATCTCTCTCTAAAATAAAAAAGATAGAAGAGGAAATATCTCTCTTTCTCTCCATTTTAATCTCTTTTTCCCTTTCTACTCTATGGGAGATATATGAATATTGGAGTGATAGATTCATTAATACTGATATGGTTAAGGGAGGGTTAGATGATACTATGCAGGATTTGACTTCAGGTTTGTTTGGTATTGTTTTTTTTACTGTAGTTATGATTATTTATCAGAAACGAAAAAGGAAATAATTGCCTATTTAAGTTCCCCTACTATATAATAAAGCTATTGTATATCTAAATTTATATATATACATATGTCTCCATATATATACAGTATTATTTTAATAGTAATAATAGTCATTTTTACTACTATCTATGGGAAGAAAAGAATGAATGATGAGTGGAAGGGAGAATTAATTAAGAAGAGAAAAGATTTTACAGATGAGAATAGTATAGATACATATACATTAGTTTTTAAGACAGAGGATGGTAAGAAAAAAAGAACAAAGATTAATAGCTTGAATGATTTTAATAATTGGAATATTGGGGATAAGGTGGAGAAGAAAAAAGGAGAGTATCATCCACGAAAGGTATAGTCTTTAGTAGGAACTTATTTTAGTATTATTCGGTGAGCCAATGGCCGTATTGAATAGACTCAGAAGGATTAGTAGGCCATCTTAAGATATCCTTCCTGTTAGAACCCATATCATATAGATTCTTTATTATCTTCAGTACCTTGTTTATAGTTTTAATATCTGGATTAGCTCCTAGACTACGAAGATCTAATGAATGAGAATTATTTAGAAGAATATCTGCTTTTACTTTATTTAAGGAAGTATAAGCTAGTGGTAATACAGCATTTATATAATCAGTTCCTACTTCTTGAGAAAAATGATCACTTTCGTAATCAGGTTCTAGAAATATTCCGTTATTATCAAGCACTTCTGAATATATAAGGGTTGTAGTTGGATAATAATTATGATAATGCTTGAGAACTAAGAGGGCTCCTCTTTCCTCTGTAGGAGAACAGTTGTTCTCTGGACAGTAAGCAGCAGCTTCATCGTTAAAGATAATAGATATATTATCTATGTAGTGAGGATGCTCATTTGGATACTCAATATCAAGCTTATATGTATGGTAAACCTTATCTGAAAATTCCTCCATTGCTCTGAAGCCTCCTTGTCTGAAATAAACATATGGCTCTTGTTTGATCGTATTCCTTAAGTCCTCTATAGAGGTATTTTCATTTATTTCTTGGAATGTAGTTGGGCTACTTGTTGGATATTTTGGTTCCATAGAAAGAAAAAATAAATTAGTACACATAGAAGGATACTATGAGCTAGCGGGGAAGTCAATGTTATATATCTGAGATAAAAAGTTCTAAAATCTTCTTGACAAAAAAAGCTATTCTTCTACAATATCCAGAATATGTAATTAATATAATATTGTCTATAATTCATGAAAATCCAAGACATACAAAATTGGGAAAGAGACTTCTCTCACAGAAAAGGTATTGCAGAGAATGAAGATGAAGCAACAAAGATAGGAATGTTAAAATTAACAGAGGAGGTAGGAGAACTATCTAAAGCTATCTTAGAAAAGAATTGGGAAGAGGTACTTGCAGAAGCTACTGATGTTATAGTATTTGCTTGTAAGCTTGCTAATGTAGCAGAAGATTTCCATAATACAGAGAAGCTAGTAGATGTTATAAAAGCTAAGATTGAGTTTTCAGAGAGAAGGACATATGACAAGGAGAAGAATAGATTTGATAAGCCTGAAGACAAAAGATTTGTTTAGAAGGGATTAGTATTCAATTCTCTCCTACTACCAATCATCATAATATTGTATGTGGTTATTTCTACTTTTCTTTGCTAAAATAACCCATAATAATATTAATAAGTATGTATATGGAAAAATCTGAATTAGATTCTTTAGAGAGTAAAGGAACATTTGAAGGATTAGATTCAAGAATAACTGATATTTTATCTTCTGATAACTTAGGTACTCTTAACGTTACTGTAGAGGATACAACCGTAGAAGAAGTCATAGAACATCTTAGAGAGGTACATCCCAATTTCCTTCAAGAAAATATCAATTTTTTTGAATTAAGTGCTATAAACAGCTTATACTCAGATTGTAATATTTTAGATACTTTCCATTGTGGTTCAACCCCTGATCTAAGTAAAATCCCATTATGTTTTTTATCCTCTAAAGAAAATACCCTCTACTTAATCCCATTACCAGCATATGCAAGGAGAATGAGAGATGTAAAGGTAGTTGGTAGGACTCTGGAGCACTCAGCAGTCATTATTAAAACTATTTATAGACTATTAGAAAGAATGGATGGGCGTGGCTTAAATTTGAAGTTTGGAGATTTAGATTCAGAAATAGCTGATATTTTATCTACTAACAAACAGGGTAACATATTGCATTCATTTAGAAAGGTATCTATAGAAGATTTGGCTAAACATATTCAAGAGAAGTACCCTACTTCCACTATGAAAATGGAAACTAAATTAGATGATAAAGGTAGTATCCCATCTTGGACTATTACTTCTAACTCAAACCTTCTCTATATTACAGCAGAAAAAGATAGGGGAAATTTAAGAGTAGAAGGTAGAACTGATGAGAGAGGAATGGTTGTTAGGTCGTCTGAGGAGTAAGATTTTAAGAGAAGGTAGGTGTGAAGAGGATGGAATAGTAAATAGGGAACCAAATACCTATAGGTAAAATATCTATAAATCACTTGGTTCTTTACATTTCAAAGAAAGAATGATTTAATTTACATATGGGTATGCAACTTAATAAAGAAAAATATAAAGAAGCAATCCTACTTTTCTTGAATAGCTTATCCGAGGTAAATGGAAAAAAGAAATTCTACAAACTTTTTTACTTTCTAGATTTTGATAATTTTGAGAAGTTTAATATTCCAATTACTGGAGATACCTATGTTAAGAAAAAATATGGTCCAGTTCCTCTCTATTTTGATGCTATGGTCGAAGAACTTCAGAGAGAGGGTAAAATCAAAGTAACAAAAGTAAGAAAGAATTTAACACACGAAAATGATACAGTTGTATATAAATTAGTGTCAAAACATGCTTCTTCATTGAAATATCTCACGAAAAATGAGAAAAAAATGTTGGATAGGATAATTGATAAATATGGTAAACTAAGTGGGAAGGACTTAGAGGCACTTTCTCACAATGAGGCACCATGGAATGCTGTAGATTTTTATGAAGTTATTCCTTATGAGCTAGGTTATTATAGAAATACAGATTTTTCAGAGTAAAGATAATGGCCGTAGAAAGACTAAGTTACGACAAATTTGATTCTGAACTTCAAGACTTTGGCAAGAAACATTGTCCAAATGCAGACTTGGAAAAGTCTATAGAAACTAATTATAAACTTATCTTCCAAGCAAGATATTTGGATAAAAACTATATCAAAGATTCATATGGTAAAGCTGAGGGTTTTTCTATACATCCAGTATATTGGACGAAAATGAATATTGTGGATTCAGGCTTGAGGAAGAATCAAATGCCAAAATGCTATGTATATATGGGGGATTTCGTAGTTGTTTATTTGTGCTGTTCGGGTCACCTTGAGAACTATAAAGATTCGGAACTTAGAAAAACAGCACTTAAGAGACTGAAAGAGATTCTTCCACAAATTTGATAACTTATGCAAATTATTTCCCAAAAGAATGTAATGTGAGTATAATATCCATATAAGTGTGAATAAACGTATTCGCTTACCAAGAGAAGATAAATATAAAAATATGGATACAAAGAATAAAGTTACGAATGAACTCTTTAGTACTTGAAAAAACAGATAGTCTACTGAAAGAAATAGATAAAATAAAATTTCTCTAACGATAATCAGAAGTTTAATCTTTTTATTATATAATCTTACTAGAAGAGATAATATGAATAAAGAAAAGTTTTTGTGATAAAAAAGAAATTCCAACGTAAAATAGAGAATTTTACCTGTGAAAATTGTAATACTTCTGTACAGGGAGATGGGTATACAGATCATTGTCCATCTTGTCTCTATTCAAAACATGTAGATATTAATCCTGGAGATAGAGATTGTAATTGTAAAGGTTTAATGGAACCAATAGCAGCAGAGGTTAAAAAGGATGGGTATAGAATATATTATAGATGTTTAGATTGTGGTTATAATCATAGAGTAAGAAGTTCTCCAGAGGATAGTTTTGAAGCTATTTTATCATTATTGAGTAAGTCTATTGCATGATAAGGAGTTCTTATTTTTTGAATAATTAATATCTTTATTTGCTATACTTATCCTATGAATCATGAAGAAATACCATTTACCTCAGGAGAGTCTAATCAAAAAGTAGTTAAAGTCGGAGATACAGTAAGAAAAGAACCTAGTGAAAACAGCGAACTTGTTAGAGAGGTAATGGCTGTGTTATCAAATAATAACTTTCAATACTCCCCTAAGTACTTAGGTATAGACCAAAAAGGGAGAGAGATAATGACATATATTGAGGGAGAACAAATGAATCACACGGAAATAACGGTTGATTTAATGAAGCAGACTTTAAAAGTTTTAAAGCAATTTCATAATATTTTTTCTACCTCTGACCTTTCTCAAGATCAGGAAACAGTACTTCATACTGACTATGCTCCATGGAATTTAATTGTAAAGGAGGGGAAATTAGTTGGAGTTATTGATTTTGATAAAGTAATACCTGGTAAAAGAATATATGATGTAGCGTACATATGTTGGAATTTATTAGATATTGGTTCTAAGAATTCTAATTTTACTGAAGAAGAGATTTTAAAATATCTTCCAATTTTAATAAATGCTTATGGAGAGATAGATACTTCTGAGTTTGTTGATGTATTACTTTCTGAACAAAACAGAATTCTTTTAGAAAGAGAGTTGAGGGTTAAGGAAGTAGAAGAAGGAGAGGAGAAAGAATATAGAGAAGGAATATGTGAAGACATTAAAAAGCAGATAGAATGGGTTAAGAGAAATAGACTAAATATTGAGAAAGCTTTAAGAATAAAATAAATTTTATTAAATAAAACAATGAGTAAAGAAATAGAAAAAACTTCTCCTTTAACTTGGATAGCAACAATAGTTGTCGTGAGTTTAGTTTTTTTGATTACTAAAAACTTATTTGAAGGAAAACCGTATTTGCTATTTGAAAGCAACGCAGACAAGAGAGAGAGAATAGTAACAGAGTGTCAGAGGAGGGCGTTTAGACGGGCAAAAGAGAATCTACAAGCAAAGGTTGATATTCTAAAGGAAAAAACAGATCCAACCCTTACTGATTTAGAGAATATAGAGGAGTATGAGAGTGTATTGAACAACAATGCAGTTTTGAGAGAAGATAGTAAATATTACTACAATGAATGTATGGAGAAATATGGATATTAGTCTGAGAAAAACCTTTTGAGATTGAAGGTGAATATAGAATATATTATAGATGTTTAGATTGTGGTTATAATCATAGAGTAAGAAGTTCTCCAGAGGATAATTTTGAGGTTATTTTATCATTGTTGAGTAAGTCTATCCCTGAGTAATGATTTTACCTAAAGAGTGTTTAGATTAAGGAAATAATTTTTTAGTTAAACAATTAAAATCTTGATGCTACAGTAATTCTTATATATAATAATTAGGCAGATGAAATACTACTGTACAATATGTAGTAAAGGAAAAAGAAAGGATAAAGAATTACTACCTGCAATAGAGCGTTACTTATCCTCACGTATTAAGAATATATATCAGGAAGCTTCCTCTCAGAATGTAAAATTTCTTATTTTTTCAGGAGAGTATGGGTTTCTTTATCCTCATAGCCTTATACCATTTTATGATCATCTGCTTTCTAAAGAAGAAGTTGAATCTTTTCTACCAATCTTAAAAAAACAAAATCTATTTTTAGAAATAACAGAATTAGAATGTTTTATGAGAAAAATGAGTGTTTCTGGATGGGAACCTTATTACACAATACTTAGACGCTTTTCTGAAGAAGAAAACATCAAGATAAGTTTTAATCTTTATGAAAGATGAAAGTATTTTTTACTTTCTTATCTTTTGGAAAAGATATTTTCCCTGTGAACACTACTGTAGGTGATAAAAAGGTGTTTAGTTATGACCTTAATCAACCTCTTTAATCCCCTATTTAACAGTAACAGACTTAGCTAAATTCCTCGGCTTGTCTATACTATTCCCCAACTCTAGTGAAAGAAAATATGAAATCAATTGAAAAGGAATAACATTGGCAATACTAGAAATATTCCCCACCTGAGGAACAGAGATATACATATCAAAAACTTTGTTCTCCTTAAACTCCTTAGAACCAATACCAATAGTGAATGCTCCCCTAGCCTTCACCTGCTCCATTGCACTGATAAGGTCATTGCTCTCCGTATATTTCTTTTCTGGGATAATACCAAGTACCACAGTACCCTTCTCAATCAGGGCAATAACGCCGTGCTTAAGCTCTCCTGCTGCAAAACCCTCCACATGCTTGTATGAAATTTCCTTAATCTTTAATGCCCCCTCAAGAGCAATACAGGAGTTCTCTCCCTTTCCTAGAATAAAGGCATGTTCTTGCTTTTTCATTATCTTTCCCACAGACCTAGTTTGTGCATAAACCCTCTCAGTAAACAGCTTACTTAGCTCTTTTGATAGTTTTTTAATATTACTTTGGGCTTCTTTGTCTCTCTTGACTATACTCATTGCTAGAAGATATCCCCATGCACACTGTGCTGTAAAGACTTTGGTAGATGCTACACATATCTCTGGACCAGAGTTAGTATAATATTCATAATTTGAAAGCCTACTAATTGTTGTTCCAAACATATTAACAATACTTCCTACCTTACACCCTTTCTTTTTCAATTGCTCAATAGCTTCAATAGTATCTGCAGTTTCTCCACTCTGAGAGAAGGCAATGACAAGGTCCTTTTTTGTAATTATGGGTAAATATGATTTAAATTCATAACTCTTCATCTCCTGTGCATCTATCTTTGCAATATTTCTCAAGAAATATGCTACCTGTCCTGCTGCAAAACCAGCCGTCCCTGCCCCTATCGTATACACTCTCTTTGCTTTCTTAATTGCATTTACAAGGGGCTCAAGATCTTTCTTACTATACTCTGTAGCATAGAGAATTGTCTTCTTCTGATCTACAATCTCCTTAATCATAAAATGATCAAACTTCCCCTTCCCAATCTCACTAAACTGATGTTTCAACTCCTTAATATCAATATCCTTTTTAATATTTCTCATTACATTCACCCTCCTAATATCTTTCCCTTCTATCTCCACCATATCGTAATCATCTAGAAGGATAACCTTGTTGGTTGCAGTAGAGAAAGAAAGAGTATCTGAAGCAAGATATGTACCATCATCTGCAACACCAATTACCAAGGGTGATCCATTTCTAATTGCATAAATCTTTCCACTATCACTATCCAATACCGCAATAGTATTCCTACCCTCCAATTGTTTAAAAACAGTAATAATTGCATCTCTTAATATCTTTTTCTTAAGTAATTCCTTCTCAATTAATTTTACAATAACTTCTGTGTCTGTTTCAGAAATAAATGTCTCTCCCTTCTTTAATAAATCTTTCTTTAAGGAATCAAAATTCTCCACAATACCATTTTGTACTAAAGAAAATTTTTTATCAGAGGACATGTGTGGATGAGCATTTTTTGTTGTAACTCCTCCATGGGTAGCCCATCTTGTATGACCTATTCCAATTGTTCCATCATGAAGCTTTGTTAACCCTTCATTTTTTTCAATCTCTCCAATATTTTTGTATTGATATATCTTTCCTTCATTGAGTATAGCTATTCCCCATGAGTCATACCCCCTATATTCCAATCTCTTTAGGCCGTTGAAGATAGTATCTTTACTTTTTTTGTTTCCAGAGTATCCAAATATGCCGCACATAGTTGTGTAGTATTAATTTATTAAAAATTGAGGGAACTGATAACTGTCTTTTTGCTTTTTTGTAGACAGTTTTGAGGCTAACAGTATAGCCTGAGAGTATCCGCTGATGTTTCGATTGCTCTCTCCTCGTAGTAGTTCCTAGCTACCCATACGCTAATATGTTAAATATCCCTAAACTATATATTACAGGTTTGAAATCTAAGGTCAAGAGGTTTTCTTTTGATGATTTTGTCTTTTTAAGAGATTTGTATTATTTCTTTTTAAGCAATATTCATAATGTAACTGAAGCCTTAAATATCCTACTATTTGAGATTAGATGTAATAGCAAAAATACTGTTATGGATTACTTTCTATAAGATTACTTTTGTAAGGATGATAGTAAGTGAACTATTATTCCAAATGGCAATTTTTATTCAATATGGCTATAATATGCATGTGGATAGCTATAAAAAGATGAAAACAGAAGAATTGTGGATTGTATATTCAGAAATTATTAATGAGTTAAAGGATAGAAATGCAATCAGAACTAGGAATGTTACAGGAGAGAGAGGAGAGCAGTTAGCTATTGAACTTTATAAATCTGAGAAAGGTTATCCTAAATTGCAAGCGGCACCTGAAAGCACAAAAAATGTAGATGCCTTAAGCCGCTCAGGAGAAAGATATGCTATTAAAACAATAATGTTTCCTAACAGGACAACAGGAGTATTTTACGGTATAACAGAAGATTTAGAACAAATACCTAAATTTGAACATCTAATTGTTGTAACTTTAGATAATTCTTATCAATTAAAACAAGTCATTGAAATAGATTGGAATACATTTCTTAAGTATAAAAAATGGCATAGCAGAATGAGAGCATATAATATTTCTTTAACAAAGAATTTGTTAGAACATGCAATTTTAAGATATGGGAATTGATCTCTCTCGAAGATATCGTTTATTTTGTTCAATGCTATAATAATTTATGGATGAAAACTACAAACTTCATTTTGTAAAACGAAAACAAAATGCGAGATTCAAATTTATAGATTTATTTGCTGGTATAGGTGGAATTAGAATCCCCTTTGAGGAATTAGGAGGTGAATGTGTGTTTACTTCAGAATGGGACAAATTTGCTCAACAAACTTATGCTGTCAATTTCGGTGAAATTCCTGAAGGAGACATTACAAAAATACCTGTAGATATAATTCCCAGCCATGATATTTTATTAGCTGGATTTCCGTGTCAACCATTTTCTATGGCGGGTAAAAAGAAAGGCTTCTCTGATACAAGAGGAACTTTGTTTTTCAATATTGAGAGAATAATAGACTATCACAAACCTTCCGTTGTATTTTTAGAAAATGTAAAAAATCTAAAAAATCATGATAAAGGAAGAACGTTTTCAGTTATTAAAGAGCATTTAGAGAAACTAGGTTACAAAGTATTTGATCAAGTCTTGAATGCAAAAGAATTTGGTGTCCCTCAGAATAGAGAAAGAATATACATTATATGTTTTAAAGATAACAATGTTGATTTCAAGTTCCCTACCCCTTCTAAGAAGGTAGTTAAGGTCGGTGATATTCTAGAAGAGAAATTAGAAAAGGATTACACAATATCAGATAAACTTTGGGAAGGACACCAAAAAAGAAAAGAAAACCATAAGAAAAAAGGTAATGGTTTTGGATATTCTCTATTTGATTCTAAATCACCATACACAAGTACAATTACAGCAAGGTATTACAAAGATGGTGCAGAGATTTTAATAAAACAAGAAGGAAACAACCCAAGAAAAGTCTCTCCAAGAGAAGCTGCTAGACTTCAAGGTTTTCCTGATTCTTTTCTAATTCCAGTAAGTGATACTCAAGCATATAAACAATTTGGAAATAGTGTTGCAGTCCCTGTTATAAGGGCTGTTGCAAAACAAATCCTTAAATATATAAATTTTAAAGATACAAAGAGATGACAATTAGTAAGTTGATTGAAGACACAATCTTAGATGTAAATCTTAAGTTCTATAGATATCTGAAAAATTTAAATAGTACAAATGGTTTAACAGAGAAACAAAGGTCTGAGTTAAAAGAGATCATTTCAAGATTTGAGACAGAGGATTATGACTCTATTATGAATCTAGTTTATGATTATTCTAAAGCTTTGCCAGATAATAAGTACATGACTTTTGAAGAGTTATTAACCTTACTTGATAATAAAGAAGATCTCGAAGCTCTATATTTGGCTTGTCAATTAGTTGATATTAAGCCAATATTATTAGAGGAAGCAAAACTCATCTCAAAATCTAAAGAGACTAGTTTAAGTCATCATCATAAATTATCCATAGAATATGATAGATTGACAGTAAACATCCCATATACAACAAGAGTTAGTGGTGCTTTGATAGCTATGATATTGTTTGAAAAAATTGAAAAGGGAGATTTTCCTTTTATTTCTGAAATAGCAAAAGATTATACAGAAAGTATAATTAAATCTGCAAAAAATTTGCTTTCTAGAGGAGTAAGCCTAGAGGAAATGTTTCTTTTGATGTTTACTGAAAGTGTAAATCAATCAATTATTAGTTCATCAGGGACAAACTATGAGGATAGAATAACAGAGATTCTTGTAGCGCAAGGAATTCCAAGGGAAGAAATAAAGCATGTTCATGATGAAAAGGATCTATCCACAGAATTTGATCACATTTTTACTTATAAAGGAAAAACAATTGGAATAGGTGCAAAGAGGACACTTAGGGAAAGATATAAACAGTTCATTAAAACAAGTCTAATGTCTGATTTGGATATAATGATAGAAATTACATTAGGTTTGGATTTAACTGAAGAGAAAGCTAAAAATATTAGACATCATGGTGTGTATATTTTTGTAGCAGAAGAAGTATATAAACAAAGAAAATACCTTCAGGAGATGGATGGCGTTTTTAGTGCTTCTGATTTTAATGTTGATAGGATTGTAAATCTTTCTTAATATACAGATAATCCAAGGATATTTAACCAATTGATTAAATTTGTATTTGTGAAGCTAATCGTGGGTGATAAAAAATGCCTCACTATGAGCTAAACAAGCCCCTCAAATCGTATAATTCTTTGAAATTCCTATTTAGGTTGTGTTAATAGGCACTATTATGAAATAGCAGATTTAACTTTTGGTAGAGATCTCTTTTCGCCATTCTTCTTGAAAGTTCTTATTTATTAAGAAGAACTCTGAAAGCCATTTTTCAACTTCTGTATCCAAAGTATTGTTAAAATAGTAGGAATTAACTATCTCGATCATCATCCTTGTTCTTACACTTATGCCTGCTATATCACGATATCCCGAAATATACTTACGAGCCATACCTGCTGTTATACCAATGTGTATGGCATCTGAAAGCATAGAATAATCATCATACATTTGTTTTTTGTTCAAAGAAATGTTTTTATGTTCATCAACATAAGTTTTCAGATGTTTCTCTAAGATTTGTTCTGTTGGTGGAAATAACAGGTCGTTTTTTTCAAGGTATTTTTTAGATAATCCTGTTGAATTTGGGAATGTAATCTTCTTATCTGAAAGTAATGTTTTAACCATATTACGAAATTCTGTATTTAAGGTTGTATATGTTTTGGAATCGCGCTCATTTTTTGAATATTTATATATATCACCAAGTAATTGGGCTACAATGAAGACTCCTCTGTCATCTATCTCGAGTTGACTCACATAAAGCAATTTTGACACTATATCAAAGGTTCGTCTGTTTATATAATTGTTTAAAATACCTTTTTCAATATTTGAAAATTTTTTAGATTCATTTATCTTAATAAGTAGTTGTAAATCTTCTATATAAAATTCAATATACTTCTTACAATAAAATTCTGTGATATTCAGGGCTTCATTTATTGATTCTGGGATTCTTGAATCTTTCTGTCTGTGCAATTCAAGAAAGTTGCCTAATAAATGTATTGCATTACCAACTTGCAGAAATGCCTTTTCTCTATATGACAATTTTTTTGCTCTTTGTTTAGACATAATTTGATTTTACTCTGCTTCAAATATAATATCACCAAACCATTAGAAATCACTATCTAAATCTATTCTTTCAGTTTGTAGAAGTACTACATTTTGTGTTTTTAATACCCTTCTAAGCAATACAAAAGACAGATAATTCCCGATAGACAATATGATGAAATTAATCCCTATAAACACTACAGTCCTGGGGTGGAGAATAAACATAGTTATGAACATTTCTTAAATATATCTATTTCAAATCTTGCAGAGATAAAAACCGTATTAAAAGAACTTAATAGGATATTAAATAAGAACCCTATTAGGTTAAACAAACCTATTACATATAAGCTTTAATACATTACAAGTATATATGGAGGGTTGTTACTAGAACATTATAATTTTAAGGTAATTCTAGATACCGTGCAGATTTGTTTTCCTTCAATTATCCTTATTTTCAAAAGTTGCTCCTAATGTATACCCAATAATTCCTGCAAGGATTGTGATGGCAGATTCTCCACTAACTATTTTCTGACTAGCTAAAATTATTACACCCAAACTAACGACAATTATTGCAAGGATTTTTACAAGGTTATTTGGTGTTATGAAATATTTCAACTCTCCAGTTGTCTTCTTCATAACGAACATCATAACTGTCCAAGTGGTAATCATCGTTATAAAAACTGAAATTACTAAAATTGTAATTATATCCATTTTGTATTTAATATATTTTATTTAACTAAAGAGATACAATCTTTTTATCCAGTAGAAACCTTGTATTCTTAACGACAAACTCATCATATACCCCCTTAATAGATCTCATACTAGGATCATAGAAATATGTAACCAGTTTAAAATCCTTCTTTGTATCATCTGTAAAGACAAAGTATATGTTGTATGTATCTAGACCTCCTCTAACCATCTTCTCTTCATCTATAAAGGTTCTGAAATCAAAATATAGTTGAGATACAGAATCTTTATCTACCTGATATGCAGAGAAGGCATAAGGAGACCCTACCCACTCTCCAGAGCTTAACAAGAGGTATTGGGAATATAGATTGGGGTCTGAATATAAAACAACCCCTACTTGCTCTGTACAGCCCTCAGGATGGATATTAGGGTCATCATAGTCTCCATAATCATCACAGTATATATCCGATCTAATATCTGTAGAGAAAGTGTAATAGTCATTTAACTTCAGAGTACAGGATGACCAGTATGGAGGAATTTCTAATGATTGCTCTTCTATTACCCCACATTCTAGATTAAGGATATTCCCATTTCCAATATCAAAGGTGTCCTTAGTTATACTTCCTGCTTTTACATTATATTCAGGGTTGTCTATAGTTCTTTTAATCTCTATATACTCCTCTGGTCTCCATTCTCCTTGAATAACATAATCAGCATCTTTGTAATAGTTGTAGTCACCACTTACTAACTTACTTATATCTGCTGTACCAAGTACAGATAACTCTTTCTTTTCACTTTGGCATATATCACAGCTGTTTTCTGTATAGTGACTTCTTAGTGAGGTATCAATTAAATCGTAGTAATAGAATCCAAGAATTAGAATTAGTATTGGAGCAATAACAGTGAAGCTAATTAGTACTTTAAGTCTTTTAGGATTTACTTCTTTAGAGAAGAACTTGCTTTGCTTCATTGGTACATGATAATTCTTTTTTATTATCATTGTAAAGCAATTGAAATTATACATGTTCAAAAAGAATCCCATTAAGGGTATAATCATCCAACAATCATTGCCTTTATATAATTTAATAACAAGTATTATGACTAATATTAATGTAAAAGAGTATGCAAGTTTTATATGGGCAGTTGCAGATACACTAAGAGGAGATTACAAACAAGCAGACTATGGAAAAATAATTCTACCTTTGATTGTACTAAGAAGAATGGATTGTGTTCTTAAAAACACAAAAGAAAGAGTATTAAACACATATCAGACTCTCACTAGTAAAGATCTTCAGGATGCAGACATTGTTCTTAATAAAATTGCAGGTTATAAATTTCACAACCATAGTAAATATGACTTTGATAAACTTATCTCTGATTCATCCAATATTGCGGCTAATCTAAGAAATTACATAAATGGTTTTTCTGGAAATGCAAAGGAAATTCTTGAAAATTTTGACTTTGATAAGGAGATTACAAAATTAGATAAGGCAGACCTACTCTATCAAATAGTTAAACAGTTTCAAGAGATAGATTTAGACCCATCAAAGGTGTCAAATCTTGAAATGGGATATATTTTTGAAGAGTTAATTAGGAAGTTTGCAGAGGCATCTAATGAAACTGCAGGAGAGCACTTTACTCCAAGAGAAGTAATTAGATTAATGGTTAACCTACTCTTTATAAATGACGATGCGGTACTCACAAAAGAAGGAATAATAAAGTCAGTATATGACCCTGCATGTGGTACTGGTGGTATGCTCTCCGTATCTCAAGAATATCTAAAAGAATTGAACCAAGATGCTCGTTTAGAACTGTTTGGTCAAGAAATTAACCCTGAATCATATGCTATCTGTAAGTCAGATATGCTTATCAAAGGACAAAATCCAGATAATATTAAGTTTGGTGATACTCTTAGAAATGACCAGATAAAAGCAGGTAGATTTGACTATATGCTTTCAAATCCCCCATTTGGTGTTAACTGGCAAAAAGCACAGAAAGAGGTTAAAGATGAATATGACAATTTAGGATTTGCTGGTAGATTTGGAGCAGGGTTACCAAGTATTAGTGATGGCTCTATGCTATTCCTACAACATATGATTTCCAAGATGAAACAAGATGGTAAGGGATCAAGAATTGGTATTATCTTCAATGGCTCTCCCCTATTTACAGGTGATGCAGGAAGTGGCCCAAGTAATATAAGAAAGTGGATTATAGAAAATGATATGTTAGAAGCTATTGTAGCACTCCCAGAGCAACTTTTTTACAATACAGGTATTGCAACATATATTTGGATTGTAACAAACAAAAAAGAAAGTAAAAGGGAAGGAAAAGTGCAATTGATAAATGCTGTTAATGCATTTACTAGTATGAGAAAAAATCTAGGTGATAAGAGAAATGAGATTAGTGATGAACAGATTGATGAGATAGTAAAGATATATGGAGAGTATAAAGAGGGTAAGAAGTGTAAGTTGTTTGATAATGATGACTTTGGATATAGAAGGATAACAGTAGAGAGACCTCTAAAGGACGATAAAGGCAATGTTGTAAAAGATAGCAATGGAAATCCTAAGCCAGATACTAAATTAAGAGATACAGAGAATGTTCCTCTTAAAGAAGATATCTATGAGTATTTTGAGAGAGAGGTTAAACCTCATGTTCCTGATGCTTGGATAGATGAGGAGAAAACTAAGATTGGTTATGAGATAAACATGAATAGATATTTTTATGAATATAAGCCTTTAAGGAGCTTAGAAGAGATAACTAAAGACATATTAGAGTTAGAAAAAGAGAGTGAAGGTTTACTTGAGGAGATATTAAAATGAAAGAGCAGTTTGATACAAAAGACATAATGTCATTGTTATTTAAGATAGCAAATTTATTCTTGCCGAATGAAAAAGGTCACATATTAAGTATTTATGATAGTTATCTACAAATTCCTCCTAAAATTAAGGATAATAATGATAAAACAGATTTCTATAAAAGTTTTATTAAGGAAGAGCCCTCTGATGCTTTATTCAAGCTTAGTTTGGATGGAAAAGAGAAGTTTGATCTTGTTCTGAATAGTTACTCAAGGTTAGGTATGAGAAGAACAGGTTGGGGTCATAGAGACTTAAATATAGATATTACAGCGAGAGAGAACTGGGTTATGATCTTTCAGTCGTTAACACTTCTAAGTGAAAAGGGCAATTCCTTAGCAATTGTTGAACCTATGTTTTGGATTTCTTTAGAAGGCGAGAAATTTAGGAAGGAGCTCAATGATAAAGGGTTTTTTATTAATGCTATTTTCCAAACACCACCGGGTATTCTAGAGATGACATCAATTAGACCGTATATCATCCTATTCTCAAGACAGAAGTCAAAGGAGACTTTTGTGGTTGATTTAGATGATGGCTTTAATTTAAAACAAATAGCATCAAATTATCAAAATAATAAATCAGCGAATATTTATGAAGGTCTGTTCATTTCTCCTAAACGATTTAAAGGCTTTGAAAGATATAGGGCTCAAAAAGAATCTGAAATACTTGCTAAGCAATATAAGAAATATGAAAAAGTTGTTGTTAAGGATATTGTAAAAGAACACACTACTAAAGATTTTACAGATGATCCTAATTCTATCTATTTAAGAATGGCGGGTAATTTTAAGGTAGTTGACTTTGAAGACATAACTAAGAACAGATATTTACAATTGAAATTAGATACAGATAAGGTTAACCCTTTGTACTTAAGAACATTCTTAAATTCAGATATAGGAATTAAGTATCTAGATTCACTTGGGAATGGAGCAGTAATTAAGCATCTTCAGGTGGAGGAGTTCTTAAATTCGGAGATATATCTTCTCCCGCTAGAATTACAGAATAAAACTATTGATATTATGACCAAGATAAACAATTTGAAACAAAAGATTAATAACTTTGAAGAGAATGTTCTTCATGATCCAGATTCTTCATCTGAAATTACATTAGAACTTAACAAGTTAACAGAATCCCTGGAGACCCTAAGTGAAGAAGAGACTCTTTTATCCTTGATAAGGAGTGGAGAGACTCAGCATGTGGAGTTTAAACAAACATTAAGTAGAAATATTATAACAAAACAGAAGGATAAGGAGATGGAGAGGATGGTCTTAAAGACTATTTGTGGTTTTATGAACACTGATGGTGGGAAATTATTTGTAGGAGTTCAGGATACAGGAGAAATATGTGGTATTGATAAGGAAATGTTCGCTAATAAGAATGATGATTTTCTTTTACATTTTAAGAATTTGCTCAAGGACCAGATAGGTGTAGAGTTTTTCCCTCTAATTAATTATGAAATCAAGAATCTACTTGATAAGGATGTATTAGTTGTTAATTGTAAGAGAAGTGAGGAGCCTGTATTTCTAGGAAAAGAATCCTTCTATGTTAGATCAAATCCTGCAACTGATGAATTGAAGGGACAAGAGCAACATGAATATATAAAGAATCATTTCAAGAATTAATGAAGAAATACGACAAATATAAAGATACAAATATTGAATGGTTAGGAGAAATACCTGAGAATTGGGATTTAACAAAATTCAGATGGTTGGGTGATTTTAATAAAAATCTGGTTAAGGATAAGGTTGATAACTTTAAGGTCTTATCACTAACAATAAAAGGAGTAATTCAAAGGGATTTAGATTCAAATTACGGGAAATTCCCTACATCCTTTTCAACTTATCAACTTGTAAAACCTGATGATATTGTTATCTGTTTGTTTGATATGGATGTAACTCCAAGAATTGTTGGCATATCTGATCAAGAAGGGATAATATCTCCTGCGTATACTATAATGAGTACCAAAGAGACTGTTGATGCGAATTATATTTTCTATTACTTACTTGAGCAGGATAGGAACAAATCACTCTTATATAATGGGACAGGATTGAGACGAACTTTAACAAGAACTCGTTTCGCAAATTTACCAACGATTATTCCTCCTCTTCCCGAACAAACCAAAATCTCCTCCTATCTAGATAATAAAACATCTCTTATAGATAAACTAATAAATAATAATAAAAAACTAATAAAGTTATTAGAAGAAAAAAGAACAGCATTAATAAACAAAGTAATAACTAAAGGATTAGATCCTAATGTAAAGATGAAGGATAGTGGTATTGAATGGATAGGAGAAATACCTGAACATTGGGAAGTGATGAGGTTGAGTTATTGTTCTTTTATCGGCTCAGGAACAACACCAAAATCTGATGATGAGAAATATTACCAAAGTGGAGATGTTAATTGGTTAATTACGGGAGATCTGAAGTCAAAATATATAACGAACACATCAAGAAAAATTACAGAGAAAGCACTAGAAGATTACTCTACCTTAAAAGAATATCCAATTGACTCTGTTG
>Ga0255347_1004126_pt1 | contig 17944 bp, 11 predicted proteins | sample wastewater_treat_2_FD_192479 | JGI IMG/M metagenome (GOLD analysis project Ga0255347, IMG submission 192479) | Wastewater microbial communities from Lulu Island WWTP, Vancouver, Canada - plant24 | ecosystem: Engineered > WWTP > Wastewater > Unclassified | place: Canada: Vancouver, British...
GGGTGATGTGATTGTTGGCAATCCAGGGCGAGCAGCTCCGCTCGAGGTAGATCCCATGCTCCTGGTTGTCCCGGATGATGCAGCCGATGATTGGGGAGGAGGAATCGGAGAGATAGACTGCGGTGAGATTATTGGCCAGCAGGGAATTGCGCAGGGAGGGATGAGCTTTGCTGCACCAGAGCCCCCGCGAGGCGTACTCGATCACGGCGTGGTCGATGACGCTCACATCGAGGCTGGAATCGTAGAAGTAGATCCCGCTCCAGCTGCCCCGGCCGGGACTGGTCGAAGAGGAGGTGAAGGTGATCGGATTGGCAGCCGTACCGATGACATCAAGCCGTCCGTAGATGTGAAGGCCCGTGTTCGCGTCGAACCTGATGAGACTTCCCTGTTCGATCTTGAGGGTAAAGCCCGCTGGGACAGTAACGTCTCCTGTGATCTCGACAAGGCCTGACCAGGTTTCATTCTCCGTGAGACTACCCGAACCTGTCAGCGCATGGCAGGGACCCGGGGTCCACCAGAATAGCGGCAAGAGTAGAAAGACCATGAACCACACGGACCCACTGCGCTTCTCCATGCTGATTCCCTTTGCTCAACATCATGCGTAGTGTCACTGAACAACCCGACAGGTTTTCTGAGCGCTGCTGCATCAGCCGTCGATCATCGATTGCCTGCCTGTTATGGACAACCTGAGCACTTGTTGAATGTCCTTCGGGACTGGTCGTCTTTCTCGAAAACAGCTCTCGACTGATCAAGGAACGCGTTGTATCCCACAACGCCGCCTTTCAGGTAGAAGGCATTCTTTATCCCGGCCCTGGTCAATGTCTGCTCAACTTCCTCATATTGTTTTCCATCTTCATTGTAGACCACGAAGAACACAGGTGGTTGCTCTTGTGCCTTCTTCTGCAATTGGGCAATGGGAGCTACGAATACGGCAGCACTCTCTGGAAGACCTGGAGAAATCACTCGGGTGAAAGGTAAGCGCTCGTTCGAGCCCTTCCTCCCGCGGACATCAATCGCTACCCAATGCTCATGATCTTTACCTTCAAACAACCTCTGAGGGGAGAGCCGGTTCAGTTCGTGCTGACCCACCTGCTCTCCTTCCATCGGCGCTCCTGCCTCTCTCCAGGCGTTCAAACCGCCTTCGAGCAGCCAGCTCATGAAGCCAGAGGCTCGCAACCGCCGGCACTGATCCTCCAGGCGCTCGCACGGGAAGCCATCATCAACCAAGACGAGAGGGGTTGACCTCAGGAACGTCTTCGTTTTCACGGCATGGAGCGGCACATTGATCGAACCCGGGATGTGGCATCGCATGAAGGCGCTGTGTTCGCGCACATCCACCAACACCATCGATTCTTCCTTCGCCTCGTATCGCTTCACGACAGATGCGACAGATACCATGAGGGCAGGATCGTACGAGGCCGATCCTCTTCTCTCTCCCTCTGCAAACTCTCGCTGACCTTTCAGCGCTTCTTCCAGCCGCTTACCCGCAGGATCAATCTGCCGCGAAAGCCGCCGTGGGGCTTCATCCATCCACGCCCCTTCCGTCCAGCCATCGTTGAGATTCGCTGAAGACAGACCAGTGTGAGAGGACTTCTTTTCAACGCCAAAGGGCCTCATTATTGATATGAGAGCGATGATGAGAAGACCTGAAATAGCAATAGACAAAGCTGTGAGGGTTACCCTGCGAGCCATGTGATGCTACTTCCAATGAGAAATCGGCAATGTATGTTGGCAGGTTTTTAAGCAAGAATTACGCCATCCCGTTGAGTGCAAAATGATCAGGGGAGCGCTTTCAGGTCGGAGATAAAGACGATCTGCGCTTTTCGCTTTCTTGGAAAACGATAACGAGAGGAGGGAGGTCCATGTCGACTGGCAACCTCAAATTACGTTTTTCATTATCGGGTGTACAGATTTGTAATCAGAAGGACCGCGCGGATGGTCCCGACGCCTACTGCCTCGGATCATAAGTCGTGAGGAGGTGGGTAAAGAGGCGGACGCCGACGCTGAGGGTCCGTTCGTCGAAATCAAAGAAGGGTGAATGCAGCCCGGCAGTGCGCACCTGTTCCTGGTTGCGGCAGCCGAGGCGCAGCAGCATGCCGGGGAATCTTTCGAGGAAGAAGGCAAAGTCTTCAGAACCCATCCGCGGCAGGCCCGGATGGACGCAGTCGGGGCCCAGGAGTTGCTCCGCCTGCGCCTTGACCTGGCGGACCACGTCAGGGTGGTTGACCAGCAGCGGATAGCCAACCGCGGTCTCGAGCTCCGCTTTGACCTGATGAGCGGTTTCCAGCCCTTTCACCAGCTCTTCCAGGCGTCCCAGGACCCGCTCCCGCACCAACGGATCGAGCGTCCGCAGGGTCCCCTCCAGGATCGCCTCCCGGGGTATGATGTTGCGTGCGGTGCCGGCCTGGAACCGGCCGATGCTCAGGACCGCACTGTCGGTTGCCGCCAGGCTGCGGCTGATGATGGTTTGCAGCTGCGTTACGAGATGGGCTCCCGCCACAATGGGATCGATGCAGAGCTGCGGCTGCGCGCCGTGCCCGCCCCGGCCGATGAGCCGGAGGTTGATGGTATCGGAGGCGGCGTTGCTGGCCGCCGGAGCAAACCCGAGATGACCGACCTCGAGTTCCGGATGGAGGTGTCCGGCCAGGATGGCCGCAATGGCTTCACTATCGAGAAACCCGGTCTCCAGCATGGCCCGGGCCCCCGCCCCCCCCTTCCTCGGCCGGCTGAAAGAGGAAGAGCATCCTGCCCCGGCCGCGCTCCCGCCAGTCGCTCTCGATGAGCGCCCGAACCACTCCCAGCATGATCGCCAGGTGGCCGTCGTGGCCGCAGGCGTGCATCACGCCGGGATGCCTGGACTTGTAGGGAAGCTCGGTTTGTTCTTCCAGGGGCAGCGCGTCCATGTCCGCCCTCATGGCGAGGGTGGGTCCGGGTTTCTCGGCGACGAGCGCAGCAACGATGCCGGTCCTCCCCACCCCGGCCTGGAAGGGAATGCCCAATTCACCCAGCACCTCGGCGATTTTCGCGGCGGTCCGTTCTTCCCGATACGCCAGCTCCGGGTATTGATGAAAGTGCCGACGCAGTTGCACCAGCCAGTCGTGAAAGGACATGAGAGCGATCTCACCCATAACCAGGTCTCCGGGAAAATGAGAAGCCCGCGTTCTCACCAGCGGAGAAGCGGGCTTCCATTGTCAACCAATCGGCAGACCATCGCTATCGGCAAGACCGGCAGGCGGCTTATTGTGGTCCCCCCGATCCCCGTCGCTCAGGCCATTGCCACTTCATTCAGTTCTTACTGCGGGATGTTGCCATGCTTCTTGGGCGGCAGCGCCTGGCGCTTCCCGGCCAGCAGCTCAAAGCATTCAATGAGAACCTTGCGGGTTTCGGAGGGATAGATGACCCCGTCGATGTAGCCGCGCGACGCTGCAATGTAAGGATTGTAGAGGTTCTTCTTGTAGTTGTCCATGACCTCCTGGCGCTTGGCCACCGGGTCCGGAGCAGCAGCAATCTCCTTCCGGAAGATCACGTTGGCGGCCCCTTCGGCGCCCATAACCGCGATTTCGGCAGTCGGCCAGGCGAGCGAGATATCCGCCCCAAGGTCCTTGGAACACATGGCCAGGTAAGATCCACCGTAGTCCTTGCGGGTCATGAGGGTAATCTTGGGCACGGTGGCTTCCGAGTAGCACCAGAGCAGCTTGGCGCCGTGCCGGATGATGCCGCCCCATTCCTGCTGGGTACCGGGCAGATAGCCGGGAACGTCAGGAATCGTCAGCATTGGAATGTTGAAGGCATCACAGCAACGGATGAAGCGAGTGGCCTTGTCGGAGGAATCGCAATCGAGACAGCCGGCCATGACCTTGGGCTGGTTGGCGATGATGCCGATGCTGCGGCCATTCAGGCGGGCATGGCCGACGATGATGTTGGTGGCGTAATGCTCATGAATTTCGAAGAACTCGCCGTTGTCCACAATCGAGCGGATGATGTCCTTCATGTCATAGGCGCCCATGGGATTCTCGGGGATGATGGCTTCCAGTTCCGGGCAGAGCCGGTTCGGGTCATCCGTCGGCGTCACGTACGGAGGATCTTCCATGTTGTTGTCGGGATAGTAGCTGAGCAGTTTCTTGATCTGGTCGATGGCATCCGCATCGCTTTCGCAGGCAAAGTGGGCAACCCCGCTCTTGCGGGCATGCGCCATGGCCCCACCCAGCTCTTCCTGAGTGATGACTTCCCCGAGCACCGCCCGGATGACGTCGGGACCGGTGATGAACATGTAGCTGGAGAGCTTGACCATGACAATGTAGTCGGTCATTGCCGGGGAATACACCGCGCCACCGGCGCAGGGACCCATGATGGCGGAGACCTGAGGAATGACCCCCGAAGCGATGGCGTTGCGATAGAAAATCTGTCCGTAGCCCGACAGCGAGTCGACACCTTCCTGGATGCGGGCGCCACCGGAATCGTTGAAGCCGACGAAAGGCTTCCCGGCTCTCAGAGCCATGTCCATGACCTTGCAGATCTTCTTGGCGTGCATTTCGCCAAGGCTGCCGGCGCGGGCCGTGAAATCTTGCGCAAACGCGAACACCTCACGCCCGTTGACCTTGCCGAAACCGGTGACGACGCCGTCGGCAGGAATCTCCACCTTGTCAATGCCGAACAAGGTCCCGCGGTGCTTCACGAACATGTCTATTTCACGGAAGGTGCCGGGGTCGAAAAACAGGTCCAGACGCGCCCGAGCTGTCATTTTACCACGTTCGAGCTGCGCGGCTACGGCTTTGGCCCCACCCATTTCCCTGATCTTAGCTTCCCTTTCGCGCAGATCTTTAATCTTATCAGCAACAATTCCCATCTCCGCTTCTCCTCCGTTCCAAGACTTTGATATATTCCTAGTCGGCTTCCACTCTATTGAGACCCACCCATTCTATAGGTTTGCACAACCTTGTCAAGCGCTTTCCCTCCGCTTTGTAGATTATATCACAATCCCAAAGCCTGTATCGCTTCGAGGCTGTGAAAATCTTCCCCCAACCCCCCACCAACGTCCCCATCAAGGAGGCAGGCCCCTGGGTCCATAGGGAACGTGGATCGTCCGGATGCTGCGATCCCGCAGCTGCTGCCACAGAGAGCGACTCTCATCCCGTCTTGCGGCGTCATCGAGCAGCACGAAATGGACCGCCGATTCATAACGGAGCAGAGACTCCAGCCCCACCGCGCCATCACAGATGAGAACGGTCATGCCAGCGATGGGAGACTCTTCCAGGGTAATGATGACCGGCTCCGCCCTTTCGTTGGCCGTCGACCCGGCAGAGCCGATGCGGTGTGGAATGAAGCTCCCCTGGGCGAACGTCCAGAGCAGCTGGTCCAGGTTCTGGGCCACATGTGCGGACCCTGCCGCCACCTGCACCCGTTTGCCCTGGTCGTAGAACCGCTCGACCCAGCGACAAACCGCTACGGGCTGTTCCGCGGTCCTGGTCTCCACAAAGTAAACCGTTGTCTCGTTCATGCCGAGCCATCAGGGGTGAAGAGTGAGAAGTGACTGGTGAACTGTTTCAATGACCGCCCGCCCCTTGACAGGCGCGATACGACGCCTCCACGCAATTCATGCCAAAGGTTTGATTCATCTCATCAAAAAAAGATCGGGACGGTTTGACCTGTAGTTTGGCGCTGAGGCCCATCACTGCTTCCCCTTTGCCGCTGACCGTGAGGTGCAGAAAAGTCTTGCAGTCCCCCGGATGGTTCAGCAGGAGATGGCGCAGGCGGGTGAGGGTGTCCCGATCCAGCCGCTCGGCGGGGAGGTGGATGCGAACCGAATCGACCGTTTGGACCTGGGCGTCATCCAGGGTCAGAATGCGCTCGGCGCGAACCTTGCTCCCCTTCTCATCCTGCTGCAGGCGGCCGATGACGACCAGGGGTTCATCGCCTTCGAGCAGTGTCCTGGCCTCGGCAAAGGTGTCCGCAAAAGAAACGACCTCCATGATCCCTCCCTTATCCTCCAGCGCCAGAAAGGCCATGCGGTCTCCTTTCTTGGTGGTCATTTCCTTGACGATGCTGAGGATTCCGCAGAGGGTCACCTGGGTGCCGTCTCCTTTCTCTTTGACAGACTGGGTGTCGGCGGAGCAAACCGCTGCCACCTGCTCGGCGTAGAAGTCCAGCGGATGTCCGGAAACATAGAACCCCAGAGTTTCCTTCTCATACTGGATAGTGGTGCGGGCATCCCAGTCGGGCACTTCGGGAAGCGGCGGCGGCTCGCTCTTCTTTTGGCTCCGCAGCAGCTCGAAGATGTTCAGCTGCCCGGACTGCCGATCCCGCTGCATGACCTGCGCCTTTTCGAGGGCATCGTCCAGGGCCGCCAGGACCGAAGCCCGGGAAGGGTGCACCGAATCAAAGGCGCCGCACTTGACGAGCTGTTCCAGCACCCTTCGGTTTACCTTTTGGGTGTCGACCCGTTGACAGAAATCGTAGGCCGACTGAAAGGGACCCTCTTCGTCGCGGCTCTTAATCATAGTCTCCACTGCCGTTTCGCCCACATTCTTCACCGCCGCCAGCCCGAACCGGATACTGCCGCCCACCACCGCAAAATGGCGATCGCTGGCGTTCACATCCGGCGGCAGAATGGGAATCCCCTTCTCCCGGCATTCGTTGATCAGCCTCACCACCTGGTCCGAATTGCTGAGGAAGCTGTTGAGCAGGGCCGCCATGAATTCGACCGGAAAGTGGGCCTTGAGGTAGGCTGTCTGGTAGGCAATGAGCGCATAGGCGGCACTGTGCGACTTGTTGAAGCCATATCCGGCGAATTTCTCCATGAGATCAAAGATGTGATTGGCCTTGGCGAGATCGATCCGGTTCTCTTTGGCCCCCTTGAGGAACCGTTCCCGTTGCGCCTTCATGACCGTCGGGTCTTTCTTGCCCATCGCCCGCCGCAAAATATCCCCTTCCCCGAGACTGAAATTGCCGAGCAAACTGGCAATCTGGATGACCTGCTCCTGGTAGAGGATCACCCCGTACGTCGGCTTCAGGATGGGCAGCAGCTCATCGAGGTCATAGGCCACCTCGATCTGGCCGGTTTTCCTCTGGATATAGTTCTCGACCATCCCGCTCTCGATGGGTCCCGGTCGGTAGAGGGCCAGCAGGGCCACAATATCGGCAAAATCCTGGGGATGCGACCGCACCAGGATGTCTCTCATCCCCGAACTTTCCAGCTGAAACACTCCGGTCGTGTCGGCTCGGCCGAGGAGGGCATAGGTTTCGGGATCATCGAGGGGCAGTTCGTTGATTTCGAGAGCTACCCCATGGTTTTTGCGGATCAGCGCCACGGCGTTGTTGATGACCGTGAGGTTGCGGAGTCCCAGAAAGTCGAATTTGATCAGCCCGGCCCGCTCCACATACTTCATGGGAAACTGGGTCACCACTTCGCCGTCCTGCCCCCGATAGAGCGGCATGTATTCGACGATGGGCTTATCGCCAATGACCACCCCGGCCGCATGGGTCGAGGCATGGCGGGTGAGGCCCTCGAGCGCCAGAGCGACCTCGAAGAGCTCCTTCACCTGGGGGTCGGCTTCCTGTTGGGCCAGCAGCCGCGGTTCCTGCGCGAAGGCCTTGTTCAGGGTCATGCCCAGGGCGGGAGGGATGAGTTTGGCGATGCGATCGACTTCGTTGTAGGGGAGCGCCAACGCCCGGCCCACATCGCGGATCACCGCCCGCGCCATCATGGTGCCAAAGGTGGTGATCTGCGCCACCCGATCGCTGCCGTACTTCTCGGTGACATACCGGAGCACCTCGTCACGGCCATGGACGCAGAAGTCCACATCGATATCGGGCAGACTGACGCGCTCCTCATTGAGAAAACGTTCGAAGATGAGACCGTGTTCGATGGGATCGAGATCGGTGATGCCCATCACATAGGCTACCAGGCTCCCTGCCGCCGACCCTCGCCCCGGTCCCACCGGAATGCCGCGCCCCTTGGCGTAGTTGATGAAGTCGGCCACGATCAGGAAGTAGGCGTCAAAGCCCATCTTGCCGATGACTTCCATCTCGTAGTCGAGCCGCTTCCGGTATTCCCCTTCCTCCCGCTCACCGAACCCCGGGCGCCGTTTGCGGATGAGCGCCAGGCGCTGCTGAAAACCTTCCCGGACGGTTCGCTGAAAACAATCTTCCACCTTCTCGCCGGCGGCGAGAGGGAACACCGGGAAAAAGGCCTTGCCCAGTTCGAGCTCGACCGCACACTGGTCGGCAATGGCTACGGTATTCTGGAGGGCCTCGGGGAAATCCGCGAATTCGCGAAACATCTCTTCGGGCGGTTTGAAGTAGAGCTCTTCCGTCTGGAATTTCAGGCGCTTCTCATCGAGCACCGTCTTGCCGGTCTGGATGCAGAGGAGGATCTCGTGGGCCCGGGCGTCGGTCTTCCGCAGATAGTGGCAATCGTTGGAGGCGACCAGGGGCAGGTCGAGCTCGCGTCCCAGCCTGGCCAGGGCCTGGTTGGTCACGGCCTGGCGCTCGAGGCCGTTGGCCTGAAGTTCGAGATAGAAATTGCCCGGGCCGAAAATTTCGGCATATTCCAGCGCTACTTTCCGGGCACCTGCCTCCTGGTTGCGCAGGAGCTGGGTGGCGATTTCTCCTTTGAGGCAGCTCGACAGGGCAATCAGCCCCTCGTGGTGCTGCCGCAGGAGCTCCTTATCGACCCGGGCCTTGTAGTAGAATCCTTCCAGGTGCGCCAGGGTCACCAGCTTCATCAAATTCCGGTAACCGGCCAGGTCTTTTGCGAGCAGGACCAGATGATAGTTGCGGTCTTCATCGCCGTTCCCGCCATTGTCCGCCTTGCCCTGGCGATCGAAACGGCTCCTGGGCGCGACGTAGACCTCGCATCCCAGGATGGGCTTAACCTCGGCCTTTCGGCAGAGCTCATAGAATTCCAGCGCCCCAAACATGTTGCCGTGGTCGGTTATGGCCACGGCCGGCATCTGGTAGCGGCGAACCGTGTCGATAAGGTCTTTCAACCGTATCGCCCCATCCAGCAGGCTGAATTCGGTGTGGACGTGCAGGTGGACAAACGGTGTCATCGATATCTTCCTCACTCTCCTGCGACATGGGGATTGTAGCTGAAAGCGGACGAACGGCCGGCAAATCAGTTCATGTCGACGAGGAGTTTTACTTTTTTGAATACTGGATCTCCCGCAGTGCGGGAGCCAGCGGCGCATCGGACGAACAGGCTTCTTTCGCGCTACGTTGTCAAGTATCTCACACCTTGAGCCGAGGTCAAGGCGAAAGGCCTCGAACGAGTGAACACCGATAACTGCCGCCCTAGCCTATTAACTCGGCCCGGAACGGTGCCCGCGAAGAAGTCGCACCGGTTTTGCCGGACTTGAAACATATTGCTGCGGATCACGTTTTCATCTATTCTCCCTTGGTGTCTGCGGTTGAACCGCAAGGATTTCACCCCGGCGGCAGGGTCGATTTTCTCTCTGCTGAGGATCATCACTCATGCTACCGGCGGATACCGACTCTTCAGGTTTTTGACCGGTGGATACGGGCATCGCTGTCTGCTTGCTCAACAGGGCAGCATTGTGCCTATTTCTCTTGGTTCTGAGGCCAGAGCCTTTTTGGAAACTGCAATTGAAGAGAGGACCGAAAGCGGTGGAAATGAGAAGGAAGGATAGAAGAATAACCGATAGAGATCCGTTGATATATATATTAGAAAAAGGGAAGGTATGCCGGATCGCATTGAATGCAGAAAGGGCGCCTTATATTGTCCCATTGAATTATGGATATAAATGGAGTGAAACATTACAGATTTATTTCCATAGCGCAAAGGAAGGTAGGAAAATAGATCTACTGAAAATCAACAATTCTGTCGGATTTGAAATTGATGTGGATCATGAACTAATAAAAGGAAACCAGCGATGTGACTGGGGGATGAAGTATAAAAGCCTTATCGGTATCGGACAAATGTATGAAATAGAACCTGTTGAACAAAGGATACAAGCCCTGGACTGCATCATGAGACATTATGGGTTTGAGGGCACTCCCAGCTATGAAGGTGCCATACTTGTCAAAACAAAGGTGTGGAGGCTTGAAGTTGATGAAATGACCGGCAAACAAAGGATCTGATCCACTGAACGGATCATTGGTCAAGGCATCAACAAGGATCCAGGATGATCGAGATTCCACTACCTTCCGATCCGGTGATGCAGGCCCTGGCGGCTACGCTCTTCACGTGGGGGGTGACGGCGGCCGGGGCGGCCCTGGTGTTCGTCATCAGGAGTGTCAATGCCAGGCTCATGGATGCCATGCTCGGCTTTGCCGCCGGTGTCATGATTGCCGCCAGCTTCTGGTCGCTGCTGGCCCCCGGCATCCAGATGGCCGAGGAGATGGGGCATACCCCCTGGCTAACGGCCGTGATCGGGTTTCTGGGCGGGGGCTTTTTCATGAGGCTGATGGACCGCCTCCTGCCGCATCTTCATGCCGGCCTGGCCATAGAGCAGGCCGAAGGGCTCAAGACCTCCTGGCAGCGCAGCACGCTGCTGGTCACCGCGATCGCGCTCCACAACATCCCCGAGGGTCTGGCCGTCGGCGTGGCCTTCGGAGCGGTGGCAGCCAACCTTCCTTCGGCAACCCTGGGCGGCGCCGTGGCTCTCGCTATCGGCATCGGCCTCCAGAACTTCCCGGAGGGAACCGCGGTGTCGATGCCTCTCAGGCGGGAAGGGATGGGGCGGACCAAGAGTTTTCTCATGGGCCAGGCTTCCGGCATGGTGGAACCCCTTGCCGGGGTGCTGGGAGCCATGTTTGTCCTTCAGATTCAGAGCATCCTGCCTTACGCACTTTGCTTTGCCGCCGGCGCCATGATCTTTGTCGTGGTCGAGGAGTTGATCCCGGAATCGCAGCGGACCGAAGCCCATATCGATCTGGTAACCATGGCTACCATGGCCGGTTTTGCGGTGATGATGATTCTCGACGTGGCGCTGGCCTGAGAACCTTTGCCAATGACTTCCTCCGCCCCCATCACGGGCTCGCCTTGTCGCTGGGGGGGCTTGCACCCTCCTTGCGAGCCGCCAGCCATTCGCTGAAGCGCTGCATATTGACGTAGAAGATCGGCACAAAGAGGACGGCCAGGATGGTGGAGGCAAGCATCCCACCAATGACGGCGGTGCCCAGGGCCTGACGGCTGGCGGCGCCGGCGCCGCTCGCCAGGGCCAGGGGCACCACCCCCAGAATGAAGGCAAAGGAGGTCATGAGGATGGGGCGGAAGCGCCGCCGGGAGGCATCTACGGCCGCCTGGAAGAGATCCACTCCCTTCGCCCGCTGCTCGCGCGCCACTTCCACGATGAGAATGGCATTCTTGCTGGCCAGGGCGATCAACAGGACCATCCCGATCTGAGTGTAGATGTTGTTGTCAAAACCGCGAACAGTGAGAGCCAGCATTGTCCCGAGCAGGGCCAGCGGCACCACCAGAATAACGGCGGCAGGACTGGACCAGCTTTCGTACTGAGCAGCCAGCACCAGAAACACCAGGAGCACGGAAAGACCGAGCACATACAGGGCCTGGTTGCCGACCAGCTTCTCCTGGTAGGACATGCCGGTCCACTCGATGCCCATGTCGGGTGGCAGTTTTTGGGCCGTCATCTGTTCCATGAGGTTGAGCGCCTGCCCTGAACTGAAGCCCGGTGCCGCACTGCCGCTGATATAGGCTGATGGGTAAAGATTATACAAGCTGATCAAGGAGGGTCCCGCCATGATGTCGATGCCGGTCAGGGTGCGGATGGGGACCATCTCGCCATTGGTATTGCGGGTATAGAGATAGTTAATATCGGTGGATTCGAGTCGAAACTTGCTGTCGGCCTGGACATACACCTGGTAGGTCCGGCCGAATTTATTGAACTGGTTCACGTAGTAGGAGCCAAGATAGTTCTGAAAAGTCGAAAACACATCTCCAATCGAGACCTTGAGCGATTCGGCCTTGACCCGCTCGATGTCGGCGTGCAGTTGCGGGACGCTGGCGCGAAAGGAGGTGTTCAGATGAGCCAGTTCCGACTGCGCACTGCCGTCCCTGAGTATTTCGCCGGTCATCTGCGCCAGTTTCTCAAAATCGAATCCCGTCCCCCGCAGCTGCAACTGCATCTCGAACCCGCTCGCCACGCCCAGACCTTGGATGGCCGGCGGGACGAGCGGAAAAATGATGGCTTCCTGCAACCTGGAAAGCTTGTGGAAGAGGGTGCCGACAATGAGCTCCTGGCTGATCCCCTCTTTCACCCGCTTCTCAAAATCATCATAGATGGCGAAGATCACCCCGGCGTTGGAGAGTGAGGCGAAACCATCCAGGAGCGATACCCCGCCGATCGTAATCCGGTTGGCGATCCCCGGCGTTGCCGCCACAATGTCGCTTACCTCGTTCATGACCTCCTGAGTCCGCGCCAGTGAGGCCGCATCGGGAAGCTGCACGACCACCATGGCATAGCCCTGATCTTCCTCGGGCATGAACCCGGTCGGTGTCACGGCATAGAGCCATCCCGTAAATCCAATCAGAAGTACAAAGACCAGCAGCATCGAACGACTGCGGTGCACCGTCCAGTTCACCAGGCGCACGTAGCCGGCCTCGCAGCGCTCGTAGACCCTGTTGAAACCACGGAAAAAGATATTCGGTTTACCGGTTCTGGGTCTCAGCCACTGGGCACAGTTGACCGGCTTGAGGGTCAAGGCGTTGATGGCACTGATGAAGGCCGTCGAGGCAATAACGAGGGCGAACTGCCGGTACAGCTGCCCGGTGATGCCGGGGATGAAGGCCGACGGCAGAAAGACCGCCATGAGCACGAGGGTGATGCCAAGGACCGGGCCCGTCAGCTCCTCCATGGCTTTTACAGCCGCTTCCTTGGGACTCAGCCCCTGCTCGAGGTGGTATTCGGCGCCCTCCACAATGACAATGGCATCGTCCACCACGATGCCGATCGCGAGAATGAGGGCAAAGAGGGTGATCATATTCACCGAAAAGCCCAGCGCCGCCATGGCAATGAAGGCCCCGATAATGGTCACCGGCACGGTGCTGGCCGGCACAAGAACGGCCCGGAAATTCTGAAGGAAGACCATGATCACCAGCAGCACGAGGACGCCGGCTTCAAAGAGGGTCTGGTAGACCTCGTTGATGGAAGCCCGGGTGAACTGGGTCGTGTCAAACGGGATGGAATACTCGATGCCCTCCGGAAACCGCTTGCTGAGTTTCTCCATGAGGGCTTTTACCTCATTGGCGACATCGAGGGCGTTGGCACCGGGAAGCTGGAAGATGCCGATGCCCGCCGAAGGATGGCCATTCTTCTCGCAGAACTGACCGTAGGTCTGAGCGCCCAACTCCACCCGCGCGACATCCCGGACGCGGATGATGCGCCCGCCCAAGCCCGGGTTGACTTTGACAATGATGTTCTCGAACTGCTCGATATCCTCCAGCCGGCCCAGGACATTGATGGTGTATTGGAAGTTCTGGGAATCGGGAGCCGGTGGCATGCCGATCTGGCCCGCCGCAACCTGATTGTTCTGCTGGGAGATGGCCTCCACCACATCGGACGCGGTGAGGCTGTAAGCCTGCAACGTCTGCGGATTGAGCCACACCCGCATGCTGTATTGGCCCACCCCGAAGATATTGACATTTCCAATCCCTGGCAGGCGTGAGATTTCATCCTTGATGTTGATGGTTGCAAAATTGCTCAGATAGAGGCTGTCGAACCGACCGTCGGGCGAGGTCAGGTTGATAACCTGCAGCATCTGGGTGGAGACTTTCTGAGTCACCACTCCCTGCCGCTGGACTTCCGGCGGAAGTTGCGGGTTGGCGATGGCCACCCGATTCTGGACGAGAACCTGGGCAAAGTCGAGGTCGGTACCCACTTTAAAGGTGATGGTGAGCTTATAGGTACCGTCGCTGCTGCTGGTTGACTGCATATAGAGCATGTCTTCCACCCCGTTCACCTGCTGCTCGATAGGCAGGGCCACGGTATCGGCCACGATGCGAGCATTTCCGCCAGGATAGCTGGTACTGACCTGAACCGTCGGCGGGGTGATTTCCGGATACTGTGAAACGGGGAGCTGGACGAGGGCGACCAACCCCAGAATGATGGTCACGATGGCAAGCACATTGGCGAAAATCGGTCTTTCAATGAAGAACCGGGACAGCATTAGTGATCCTCTCCTTACTGCTTCTTGCCCGCTGGTGGTCCGCTTTGCGCTTGAGGTTTTTCGGCCGATTTGGAGGCTGCGGGAGTTCCGGCCCCCTGCTCGGGCGGGAGCGCGGCTGTCGGCTGCGTCTGTTTAATGGCCTTCACGGTTGCCCCCGGCCGCGTGCGTTGGATGCCGTTGACCACCACCCACTCATCTCCTTGCAGCCCGTGCTTGATCACCCGCATGCCAACGTCTTCGACCTGCCCGACGGTAACGGTGCGCTGCTCGACCACATTCTGGTCGTTCACCACGAGCAGATAGCGTCCGCCCTGGTCAACCCCCAGGGCCCGCTCGGAAACGAGGAGCGCGTGTTTGCGAACATGGACCGGAATCCGGACGCGCACAAACATTCCGGGAAGAAGGGTCGGCGCACCCCCAGGCAGAATGGGATTAGCGAAGATACCGCGCATGAGCAGCGTGCCCGTTCCTGTATCAAGCGTGGTCGCAGCGAAATCGAGGCGGCCTTCATGAGGATAGCCCTCCTCCTTCTCGATGGCGAGGTAGAGCGGAACATCCTCCTCTTCGCTCTGCATGTTCGGTTTGCCTTCACTGCGTTCGCGCTCCCGCTGCATGAGTCTCACCAAGTCCCGTTCATTGATGTTGAAGTAGGCGTAAATGGGATCCAGGCGGTAAATCAAGGCCAATTGGGTAGCCTGCCCGGCACCCACCAGGTTGCCGACATCCACCAGGTGCCGGTCGATACGCCCGGTGAAGGGAGCTCTGACCTGGGTGTAGCTGAGATTGATCCGGGCCACCTCGAGATTTGCCTTGTTCTGCTGGACCGTCGCTTCGTCGGCATCGCGCTGGGCCCGCCACTGTTCGACCGTGGACTGGGCGGTGGCATTCTGCTTGATCAATTGGAGCTGGCGATTGTATTCGAGGGTGGAACGCACGAGGGTGGCCTCGGCCATGGCGAGGCTCGCTTCCGCCTGCTTGACTTTGGCCTCGTAAGGCGGCGGTTCGATGACGAAGAGCAGGTCTCCCTTGTTGACGATATCGCCGTCCTTAAACTTTATGCTGGTGAGATAGCCCTCGACGCGGCCCATCAGCGCCACCTGCTCGAAGGACTGGGTATTTCCGGTGAGCTCGATATATTCCGTCACCGCTTTCTTTATTGGCTGACTGACGGTAACCTCGGGAGGTGGTGGTGGGACGTACTTGTTTTCATGCTGGCCACAATTGGCGCTCAGCGACAGGGCCAGGCCCACCAGCAGCAGCTGCCCGACCGTCAGCCTACGGGTCGCAACCGAGGGCTCAACCCCCCCTTTCCCCCGTTTCATGCGCGTTATCCTCCTACCAGTCGGGAGCCCGGAACAGAGTGTCCCGCTTCTCCGGTGTTGGCGGCTCGACGGCCGCCGGTGTCAAAAGATTGCCCCAGTTGGTACGCTTTTCCATGGTTTCCCTGGTGTCGGCCGGGATGAAATGATCACCTTCACGCAGCTCCCAGCCCCCCCCAAAAGCGCGATAAACGGAAATCAGGCCTTGGGGGACATCCCCCTGCCCAACGGCCAGGCTGTCCTGCTGACTGAGTAGAGCCTGCTGCGAGGTGAGGACCGTCGTGTAGTCCGTGGCGCCCTCGCGGTACTGGATGAGGGAAAGTTCGACGGTGCGCCGGGCGGCGTCCACCGCCAGAGTGAGCGCCCCCACCCGTTCCTGGGCCTTGAGGAAGGATACCAGGCCGTCTTCCACCTCCTGTTGCGCCTGCAGCACCGTGATTTGGTAAGTGACGAGGAGTTCCTGAAAGCGAGCATCCTGCAGCCTGACATTATTGGTCAGCTGACCATAATTGAGCAGATTCCACTGAAAGGCCGGGCCGATCGAACCCGTGCGACTGCGCCAGGAACTCACATCACCCAGGGCAAATTGACCCATGTCGGTTGCCTGAAACCCGAAACTGCCGGACAGGGAAAAGGCGGGGTACAGTTCCGCCTTGGCAACGCCGATCTGTGCGCACTGAGCTGCGGCCTGGTACTCGGCGTCGCGAATGTCCGGACGTCGGCGCAGCAGTTCGGCAGGCATGCCCACCGCAATTTCGAGGGGCGTCTTGGGGATCCCGGACGATCCCGCCAGCCGCTCCCCAAGCTGTCCCGGCGGGAGCCCCAGCAGGATGCTAAGCGCGTTCAGTTGCTGCCTCAGCTGCGTTTCCAGCTGGGGAATAGTGGCTTCAGTGCTGTGCAGTTGGGTCAAAGCCTGCTGCACATCCCGCTCGCTGGTCGCTCCGCCCTTGAACCGTGCCTCGGCAATCTGGAGACTCTCCTTTTGTGTCTCCACATTTTCTCTGGCAATGCGGAGGCGTTCCTCCAGGGTTCGGATCTGGACGTAGGTGCTGGCCACATCCCCGGTCAGGGTAACCAGGGCATTGTCGTAGGCGGCGATACTGCTCAGCAGGCTCGCATCGGCAGATTCGACCGCTCGGCGAAACTTCCCCCAGAAGTCCAATTCCCAGCCAGCCGAAAAACCCGCCTGAGCCTGACTGTAATCAAACCCCAGCCCACCGCTCAAGCCACTCTGCGGCGCCGACAAGGAACGCTCACTATACCGATTGTAATTGGCCGAACCGGTCAGCTGCTGGCTTTGAGGATAGAGCTCGCCAACGGTAATGCCCAGCTGTGCCCGCGCCTCGAAGACCCGCACTCCCGCAGCCCGCAATGACAGGTTCTGTCGATAGGCGGTTTGAATGAGATCCTCGAGCACGGGATCGTTCAGGGCCCGCCACCATTCCCGATAGCTGCCCGGCGCCGCCGTGAGCCGCGGATCCTGACTCTCTTGCCACCGGTCGGACACCACGACGCTCGGCCGCAGGTAATCCGGACCAACCAGGGTACAGCTGCCGAGCAGGCCGATGCCGAGCAAAAGCCCCCCCATTAGTCCTGCCAACCGTACAGAACTGCAGGGTCTCCCAGCGGTTATTGGTTTAACATGAGCTACCATCATGCTTCTCCAAACAAGCGAGAATCAGCTGACCTTTTCAGCCTGGCCAGGGGGTTGACCCATCTATAGAAGTTGCTGACCAATTCAATGCCGACCGGCCGCGATACTACAACTTCGAGTGCGTTTCGTACAGTGAATCCTGTAAAAGAATAGCGGATTTCTTAGCAATCGGAATCATCACAGGTCAGGAGGTTACGCAGCAGAAGAGAATCCTCCGAAAAGCTACAAAGACTGAGTTGAGAGCAGATGCTTGCGAGGGGTTTTCCGTGGTTGCTTCGAAATCACGGATCATGCTATGAAGAGTGAACACTCGAAGGGGTGGCTTTGATGTAAGAACCTGGGCCTTCAGGACCGGCAGGGTTGATAAGAGCCCTGCCTGAGAGAACAAAACCATGCCCCTGCCAACAGGTGATGGTGCCTGAACGACTCCTGTCAGGCATCTGCCCGGCCCCTTGCCGGGGATGACGAGCAGCCCATGAACCGTTGTCCTAATTGTGGCCTCCAGGGAATCCCCACGGCGTATACCCGCTGTCCCCAGTGCGACACCGACCTGGTCTCCCTAACGGTCCGTGAATCGCTTCCGGGCACACGCCCGCAAGGACGACAGAAACCTCGAAAGCAGATCCGCGGGAGGATTGTTGGCGGGCTGCTGCTTGCCTTGCTGGTCATTCTGGCGCTGACCACGCTCAAGCCAGTCAGACAGAACGAGTCCCCACTCTCCGACCGGGAGCGCGTCATTGCTCAAACGCGAGACAATTCCACCGCCCGCCTGCACCAACCGGTCACGAAGGAGGAGAATACCGCCCGCGCCGATCCCCCTCACCCT
>Ga0255347_1004129_pt1 | contig 17935 bp, 13 predicted proteins | sample wastewater_treat_2_FD_192479 | JGI IMG/M metagenome (GOLD analysis project Ga0255347, IMG submission 192479) | Wastewater microbial communities from Lulu Island WWTP, Vancouver, Canada - plant24 | ecosystem: Engineered > WWTP > Wastewater > Unclassified | place: Canada: Vancouver, British...
AAAAAAGTTGCTTCTCTTGCCGGTGCATGATGCTTCCTTTCGTTACGTGTTTGTGGGTTCGGGCAGAAGGCCCAAACCTCGTTCGCATTAGATTAGCAGTTGATCACACGCCAGCATAGTATCTCCCGGCGCACTTGAAAGTTGAGCGTTGACCGTCAAGCGTTTCACACCGCACGCGGCTTAAACGCATGCGTGGTTTCCACCTTGCCCGTGAACATGTTGTGCACACGCACCTTCAGTTCGCCGTTTTCCACTTTACCCTCAACGACTGTGGGAAAGTTATTTTCGACCATCTGATGCCCGCCGCCCACGATCTGCGCCCATGGCCGCTCCGCCGTCGGTTCATCGTAACGGTAGCAGTGGCAGTGTCCGGCCACCACAAGTTGCGCCCCGTACTGCTTCAGCAGGGGGCCCCACTCATCGTGTCCCTGCTTCTGCCAGGCGGCATAGTTTTCGAGTATGTTGCCGGGGTTCGCGTCCGGTCTCTTGTCGAAAATCGGGATATGCATGAAGGCCACGATATAAGGCGCATGCGCAATTTCGGGGCGTTTGAACTGATCCGCGAGCCACGCCGTCTGCATCGTGCGGTACGGCTCGAAGCGCGTCGTACCGCCCGCAGAGGGGTGGAAGTCCGGCTTGTCCTCGCCTGTGTCTAACCCGATCAGCGCGATCTCGCCCTGACGCACCGCGAAGTTGCGCACGAGCGGCCAGTCGCGTCCGGAACGCTCAGAGGGCAAGCGCCCCATCATCACCTCGGTCGCGTGGAGGCATGCGCGCCCGCGGAAATCGTGATTGCCATTGATGAAGAAGACCGGCTGCGTGGTAGCGTAGTCACCCCCTGTCTCCGTCTTCAAAAACACCTTGATCAGTTCCTCGCGCGTCTCCGTGTGGCTGGAGGCATCCCCCAGCCACAACGTCACCGGCGCCCCGAGCGCGTGGAGTTTCTGCGCCAGCAGTTCGAACGTTTTCCAGTTCGTGTGGGTATCCGTGATCACCGAGAAGTGGGATGGCGCATTTTCGCCGCATGTGGTGAAGGAGTAGACCTTCGACCACTCCGGCGGAGAAGGCTTCTTCCAGTAACCGACGGGGAAGGCGAGTGTGGACGCGCCGACGCGATACCAGTACTTTGTCCCCGGCTTGAGTCCTGTCATGCGGATGCGCATCACGCGGTCGTCCAGCATAGCGAGCGGCACCCCTTCGCACATGTACTGTACCGCGTTCTCCATTTTCTCGTTGTCGGCCACCTCTGCATAGCCCAGCGCAAACTCGGTCACCGCGAAAGCCACGCCCATCGAATCCGGTGCCGGGCATTGCAGCACCGGCTCAGAGTCGAGCAGTTTTTGCGGCACCGGGAGGCGGGTCGCATGCCACATGTCATGATACTTCTGCTCGCGGTTGACGACGCCCGACGCACGTACCCCGCCGACCGCACTAATAGCCGCGAGGAGCGCCGAACCCTTGATAAATGAACGCCTTTCGATATTCATGTTTCCCCTTTCATGCTTGTTACAACAGTCCTAAAGTTATCCACGAAACATGGATCACACTATAGTATGATTTTTGAAAGAAAAGCAAGCATACCCCACCCACAAGCCCCACAAATCACATTTTAGTGTGAGTCGGGTGCGCGCGGCAATGTTGAGGCGATAGCTTGAGCCCAACGATTGTTGAGCATGCAGTTCTCACGGCGCGGCGCGGTCTCTTCTGTTTCGGGGAAGCCGCTAAGCGCAAGCGTCAGGCCGGATGCCAACCGTTCTGCGACAGCGCGACCGCAGGGCTTGTAGCGTGACAACCCCCACGGATGCAGGTAAATGAGCCTGCTGCGGGGAACCGCCGCCGCCTCGCGCGCCACCCGACGCTCGCCCGGCGAAATAAACCCCCCGATAAGCACCGCACCCTCGCGGGCCAACGCGAGAAACCGCGCGACCTCCGTCTCCAGCTCCTCACCTTCCAGCCGCCGGGAGATGACAACCGGCTCCAGCCAAGGGTAGTCTAACAGGGTATGGTCGCCGTAGGCTGTCCACCGTGTTTCAGGCGGCAGACGCGGATGGATGACATCCGTTTGCTTGGCGAACCATTGCGGGTTGTCGTGCCGGAGTTGCCAGCGGTGCGGATTGTCACGCACATAATCGGCAAAGACGTTGAATGTCGCGGAAGTGAAAGCAACAAAGTCATGGAAGCCAGCCTCCCACACGCTGAGCGTCGGCGCGTTTTTCAGTCGCCGGATAGCCTGACGGGAGCGGGCCTTCATCCGTTCGACGATCTGGGTTAGGGAATAACGAGCACCGCCTTTGCAGACCAAAATACCGTGAAAGTGGTCAGGCATCACAACATTTATACGGAGGCTGTAGGCCGGATCGTCAGTAGGAATGCGTTGCCACGCCTCCACTACCGCGCGGCCTTCAGGGAAAAGTTGGATGCGCCCGGCACAGATCTCCGACAGCAGAGCACGGCGCGGCGCGGTGGCGAATGTAATGAAATAGTAGCCTTCGCCGCGGTAGTCATGGGTTTTGAGACGGGCAAAGCGCATGGTTTCGGTTCCTGTTCAGACGCGAACGTCTGTGTTCCGCCACGCCAACTTTTGCTGTAGCGGATCGCAGCGGTTCACCGCCATGTATCACATCACTTGTTAAACCCTTTGTGGTTCATGAATTCCCAGATGCGCCCCATCCATGTGTAGCTGCCGGTGCCCGGAGCGGCCTTTTTCTGGAAACAGTGGGGACGGCCGACCAGCGTGTGAAGATCGCCCTGAACGCCCATACGGCGGAGCTGCTCCCAGCATTTGATTGAGTTCATCGCCGCCCAGCCGTCCGCGTCGCCGTGAAGGAACAGGATCGGGCATGTCGCGAGGTCGAAAGAAAAGTCAGAAACAGGCCGCGCATCGTCTTCGTTGCCGCCCTGCGCATTCGGTTTATCCACACCGTCCGTGAGCGCATACGCAGGGTAGATCGCGACCGCCCACTGCACACTGCATGACAACTTGTCGAGCTCATCAACAGGCCAATAGGATCGGCGCTTCGAACTGGTCGCCCCCATGAGCGTCAGATGGCCGCCAGCCGATGACCCCATGATGCCGATGCGGTCAGGGTCAAGCCCCAATGCCGCAGCCTGACTGCGGACCACCCGGACAGCACGCTGCAAGTCCTGCCACGCTGTCGTGTGCTTGGCCAGCCCGCCCAGCGGACGCGGCGTGCGGTATTTCATCGTCACGACCGTCATGCCCCTTTCGTTCAGATAACGCCGCGTCGGCGCGACCTCGAATTTGTCCGGATCATTGTAATTGTAGCCGCCGCCCGAGTAAATGATCTGGATCGCCTTTGTCTTGAGTTCCTTCGGCATATGCCATTCGAGATAGGGCAGGCACTGGTTGGTCTGCACATCCGGCATTTTCCCCTCCGGCCAGATCGGCTCCTTGCGGTATCCGCCGCGAGCATCGTCGTGCGGATAGCGGGTCATCAGATCGACCTCCTCGCCGAGGCGTCCGTCAAAGTTCATCTGGCGGAGATATTCAGCGATGCGGTCGAACCAATTGTCGTAGGCGGTGCCTTGCTCGCCCTTGTTCGGATTGCCCATAAAGCCGTGCGGCCGGTCCGCGAAGAGATGAATCTCGGCAGGAATTTTCATGCGGCGGAGCTGGCGATAGATCTGTGTGGAGCCATTCGGTGAATAGGCGTCCGTCCCGCCGTGGAATAGCGCCATCGAGCAGGTCTTAGCATCGAACTTGAACACATCCGTAAGTTTGACATCGATGGCATCGCCATCGCGCGTGTTGGGTCCGGTCAGCCCGTCCGTGAGCGCGTAGGCGGTGTAGATCGGCACCGCCCAGTTGACGTGGCACGGAAGCTGGTCGAGCGCATCGACCGCCTCGTAAGCCGGCGTGAGCGCGCTCGTCGCGAGCAGGACCGTCAGGTGCGAGCCTGCGGAGAATCCGAACACGCCGATCTTCTCCGGATCGAAACCGCGCTTCTGCGCCTCGCTACGCACGAGACGCACGGCGCGCTGTCCGTCCTGCCACCCGCTCTGATAGATCGGCAGGCCTTGCGGGCGCGGCGTCCGGTAGGTGAGACTCACGCAGACAAACCCAAGATCGATCAGTTTCTTGGCAACCCGGTCAATCCAGACCCCGTCGCAGCAGTTCTGATAGCCGCCGCCGGAGATCAACAACATGCACGCGCCGTTTTTCTCCGCCGGTGCTTCGTACCAGTCGAGATACGGCATCACTCTTTCCGCTGGCTTGAACCCCGGCTCTTTGACCTCCTGGGTGGTTGCCGCAATCTGTTGGGGCTGGAAATCCGGAATCTTGCCTTCCGGCCAGAGCGCGACCCGCTCCCCGGCGAACACCAGAACTGCAGCCATCAAATACAAACCAAAAACAAACATTTTTCTCATCGAGCTTTTCCCTTAGTTTTTCATAAAGGCCATAATATCAAGACACTTCCTCTCGACACCAACCTTTATACCTTCAAATGTTATTGCATTGTAGCGGATTATTTTACCTCCGGCATCTCAAAAAGGTTATTTTTCGCCTAAATCAGTGGGCGTGGATCGCTATTGCCTTAAGCATAAAGATCATGTATCTTATTAAATCTTACTTCAAAACCCAGCACACCGGAAAGGATTACAGTTATGCGAGCCAAATCGAAACAATCACGTCGCGCCTTCTTGCAGAAGGCAGCCCAAAGCTCCGCCGTCTTAACGTTTTCCAACCTGTTTTCTCGCGCGGCAGATGCGCCTGTGGCGCTGACTGTGACCGACCCCATAGACGGTGCGGTGATACATCCGCGCCTCGGGCGCGTCACTGCTGAGGGTTTGGAGATTGAGATACACGGGACAGCACCCGCCGGACTGAATGTTCTGGTCAACAACAAGCCTGCCCGCCGTGAGCAAGACCGTTTTGTCGGCAAAGCCCTACTGAAAGACGGCGAGAACAGGGTGTCAGTCAGCGCGACAGGTGACGGCACAACCAAGGAAACCATCATCCGGCTCCCGATGATTCAGGATTCGGTGAAACGTTACCGCATTGTTATCGACGACAACAGTTTCTGGCTGCGTGACATTACCCAGAAAAACTATGCCTCTATATTCGACTGCTTTTACCTGAAGATGCTGCGAGACCTGCATAGTCGGTACGGGGCGAAATTCACCCTTAACATCTATTTCACCACCGGTGACGACTGGAACCTGCGGCAGTTCCCGGATAAATACCGTGACGAGTGGCGCGACAATGCCTCTTGGCTGCGCCTGACGTTCCACGCCTATGCCGACAAGCCGGATCGCCCATACATAGACGCGCCGGTCGAGAAACTGCTGGCTGATCTTGACCTGGTGCAGGAGCAAATCTTGCGCTTCGCGGGCGCAGAGACTTATAACCCGCCTGTCGTGATTCACTGGGGCATGACGCGGCCAGAAGCTTGGCGTGCGCTGTATGAACGCGGTTCCCGTGTGCTCGGCGGCTATTTCGTCAAATGGAGCCGTTGGGATGTTAATTACAACATGGATGATTTCCGTTCTGAATGGCTTTCGAAAAATGACCTGCTCAAAGACTATGCCAGCGGCATAATATTCTCAAAAGTGGATATGGTGATAAACAACACGCCCCTGGACCAGATTGTTCCGAAACTCGAAAAAGTCACTGCCGACCCTCGGCAGGGCGAGGTCGTGGATCTGCTGACGCATGAACAATACTTCTGGCCGTTCTACAAGAATTATCTGCCCGACCATCCCCAGCGCATGGACCGCGCCATAGCCTACCTGACAGGATTAGGATACCGTCCGGTCTTCTTGCAGGATGAGTTCAAAGAGTGAAATGGAGCCCGCCTCATCCCCTGCACGTCAGTGGCACCAACTGATCGTATTATCCCTCACACACGCGGTGACCGATATCTTCGTGGGCATGATCGCTCCGGTGATCGTGCCCATGCGTGACCGGTACGGCTTGTCGCTGGGCATGTTGATCTTCGTGACCTCCCTGCTGGGTTTTTCCGCGAACATCTTCCAGATACCGATCGGGTGCCTACGCGCCCGCTGGCGTGATTCCCGCCTGATTTGCCTTGGCGCCATGTTGGCCGCCACCGCTGTATTCATTCCCAACCTGCCGCCGGGCGCGGCACGGGTTACACTCATGTCCGCCATTGCCGTACTGTCCGGACTGGGAGTCGCCGTCGTACATCCGGAAGGACTGCGTGCCCTCCATGGGCTTGATGCGATCTCGGCTTCACTGTCCACGGCAATTTTCATGGTGGCTGGATTCATGGGGTTTGCCGGTGGAGCGCTGCTCTCGGCCACCCTCACCGCACATTTCGGACTGGAAAGCCTGAAATGGGTCTATTTGGCCGCGCCCGTGTCTGCCGCCGCGCTCTGGCTAAGCGGCTTACGCCTGCCGCTCGATACCGAAACCAATCAGCCCGCCGAGTCACCGGAGACACATGACAACATCCCCGTTGTACCCTTTGTACCGGTATTCATCATGGCTACGGTACTCGCTACCTGCTCGCAAATACAAGCCACACTGCTGCCATCATATCTGCATGATGAAGCCGGTTTACCGTTGCCTTTCAGCGGCTTGTCTTTCACGCTCTTCGGTATCGGAGGAACCATCGGCGCCATCACTTGGGGGGCGCTGGCACCGCGTATCGGACATCTGCGAGTTCTGCTCTTCTCGTCGTTTGCCGGCGCTCCGCTGACTGCGCTCTACCTGCTGCTGGCACCACGCAGCCAAGCGGCTGCGGCCCTGCTGGCCTTCACAGGCTTTATCGTCTACACCGGTTTCCCGCTGTGCATCACACTGGCCCGTTATGCCTCCTCGTCTTTACGTTTCGGCCAACGCATGGGCATTATAAGCGGCGGGACATGGGGCATCGCCGCAGTCGTTTTGTGGATACTCGGCCCGCTGGCAGAAAAAACCGGCATGGGACCGCTCCTGCACCTGATCTGGGTCGGTTATCTGGCCACAGGTTTCCTGACCGTAGTCGTGATCCGCCGCCAGCGCCACGTTTAATCCGTGCCCTGCCAGCCCCCAAACCGCAGAGGCTATCATAAAATTTAATAAAAATATTTACAGGCACTTGACAAGTGAGCCAAACAAGCGTATATCTGCGCCACAAAGGCACTGATCGCGCCAAGTGAGCTGCGACCATAACAAAAGCCTACACAAAAATAACGAAGGAGTTCGCTGTGTACAGTGCACCAGAGCACACGATGCAGTTGACTTTTGATTTGGGCGACCAAGATGAGGAGCCTCCACAAAGAGAGCCCCAGCCAATAAATTTATCCGTCCGCGAAACGAACGGACAACCGCGCCTGACCGCCCGTCCTGAAGCTGCTGCCACAAACCGCAACATCAGGATGAACCCCAGGTGTCGCGAGTTCCGCAAATTATTCTTCCCACAAGCCAGCGACACGCAATGGTCAGACTGGCGCTGGCAAATCAAAAACCGCATTAGAAATTTGGCGACGTTGCGACGCATGATAAGCCTGACCGCCGAGGAGGAAACCGCCCTTGAACTGTCCGGTGACATGTTGCCGATGGCCGTGACCCCGCACTACATGGGGCTAGTTTCTGCCACTGATCCAAGCCAAGCATTGCGGCGCTCAGTCATACCCACAGTTTATGAGACACTGCGCTGCCCCGGCGAGTCGGAAGACCCCCTGGGCGAAGAAAGCCAGAGCCCGGTTCCGGGACTGGTGCACCGTTATCCCGACCGGGTTCTGTTGCTTGCCACTGACTTCTGCTCTGCCTATTGCCGTTACTGCACCCGCTCGCGCATGGTCGGGCACGGCCGAGTCACGCCCGGCGTACGGCGCCTGCAGCTTATCTTCGACTACATCAGGAGCACCCCGAACATCCGTGACGTGCTGATCTCGGGCGGCGACCCGTTGACGCTCAGCGACGAACGGCTGGAGTTTATCCTATCCAACCTGCGAGCCATACGGCATGTCGAGATCATCCGTATCGGCACCAAAGTGCCGGTCGTGCTGCCGCAACGCATCACTCCGAAACTTACGGGCATCCTGCGCAAATACCACCCGCTATGGATGAGTTTGCACTTCACGCATCCTGATGAGTGCTGTTTGGAAACCGCGCGGGCCTGTGCCCGTTTGGCCGGCGCCGGCATACCGCTCGGTTCGCAGACGGTCTTGCTGAAAGGCATCAATGACAATATTGATGTGATGCGCAGGCTGGTCCACAGCCTGATGCGGATGCGCGTCAAGCCGTACTATCTTTACCAGTGCGACCCGATCCACGGCTCAGCGCATTTCCGCACCCCGGTTTCGAAAGGGCTGGAAATCATACGCGGCCTGCGCGGCCATACCAGCGGCTATGCGGTGCCGACCTATGTGATCGACGCTCCCGGCGGCGGCGGCAAGATACCCGTCGCCCCCGACTACGTTGAGGGTAAAGACGCCGCAGGCAACCTGTCACTCCGCAACTACGACGGAAGGCTCTTTCAGTATCCGGACTATGTGGCAGATTAACCACCGGCATTAGTGCCTTACGGTTCGACAAGCGCGATAAAAACAAGTTGTTTCTCACATGAAGACACGAAGGGCACGAAGGGAAATGGATTGTCATGGCGAAACTAATGCACTAACGCACTAACGCACTAATTAACTAATGCACTAATTAACTTGGGTTGCGGGCTTTGTCCGCGTTGATGTTCCCCGTTAGCAAAAGGAAGAATCATTATGCTGATCGGATTGACATACGACCTCCGTTCCGATTACCTCGACATGGGTTATTCGGCTGAAGACACCGCCGAGTTCGACAAGGAGGAGACGGTTGTCGGCATCGAGGATGCGTTACGGACGCTTGGCCACACCACCGACCGTATCGGACACGCCAAGGCGCTGCTACAGCGGATCGCTAACGGCGACCGCTGGGACATGGTGTTCAACATTTGCGAGGGATTGCACGGGGTCGCCCGCGAGGCGCAGGTGCCGGCAATCCTAGAGCTTTATGACTTGCCGTATGTCTTTTCCGATCCGCTCGTGCTCTCATTGGCGCTGCACAAGGGCATGACTAAACGCATAATCCGTGACGCGGGTGTGCCGACCAGTGACTTTGTGGTTTACGAATCGGCGCAAGACCTGCTCCAACTTAGTTTCGATCCGCCTTTTTTTGTCAAACCTGTGGCAGAAGGCACCGGCAAAGGATGCTCTGCCAAGTCCGTAGTGTACGACCGCGCCGATCTCGCGAAGATATGCGACGAACTTGTGACCCGTTTCCGTCAACCTGCCCTCATCGAGCCTTATCTGGGTGGGCGAGAGTTCACAGTCGGCATCACCGGCACCGGACAGAGAGCAGAAATCGTCGGCAGCATGGAAATAGTCCTGCTTGCCAACGCGGAAAAGGGAGTCTACTCTTTCGACAACAAGAGCAATTACGCCGACCGTGTCGCATATAACCCCTGTGACGCAGGCGCTGACCCTATTGCCGCTGCCGCCGAGCGTGTGGCTCTAGATGCTTGGCGGGTACTTGGTTGCCGCGATGGCGGGCGCGTGGATATCCGCTGCGACGATGACCAAAACCCGCTTTTCATGGAGGTTAATCCCTTGGCCGGACTCAACCCCAGAGATTCCGATCTGCCGATCTTGGCGTATATGCGCGGAGTTTCATACACCGAACTAATCCGCCGCATCATTGAATCCGCTGCCTCACGGCTGCCAGCCACCGCATCGTGCAAAGCAGTCTCTTGAGTCGGCACGGTTACAAATGAAGATAGTCATCGCACATCAGGCCGTACCGGCGGATGCCACGTCAGACGAACGCGACGTGCTCGTTCAGGCCGCCGCTGTAAGCGATGCCTTAGCCTGCCGCGGCCATGCCGTCTCTGTGTTGCCGTGTACGACAGATCTGGGCAATATGCGGCGCAAGCTCGCTGTGCTGAAACCGGACTGTGTGTTCAATCTGGTCGAGACACTCGAAAACTCCGGGCGGCTGATCCACCTCGCCCCGGCGATCTGGGAGACGGCGGGCATACCTTTCACCGGCAGTTCCAGCGAAACGCTCTACCTGACCACACACAAACTGCTTGCCAAAGAGCGTATGCTGGCGGCAGGTCTGCCCGTGCCGGAATGGGTAGAAGGAAGAGAGAGAAACGTTAAAAGTTCAACGCTCAACGTCCAACGCTCAACTAATATAAACGATTGGATCGTTAAGTCAGTCTGGGAGCATGCCTCGGTCGGCTTAAGCGATGCCAGCGTACTGCGCGGAGTCACATCCGCCGAAGCCGCCGTCCGCACTCCGGAGGGTTTTTTCGCTGAACGCTTCATAGACGGGCGCGAGTTCAATCTGGCTATGCTGGCCTGTCCGGACGGGCCGGAAGTCTTGCCGCCTGCCGAGATTTTGTTCGAAGATTTCCCCGCCGGCAAGCCGCGCATCGTGGGTTACGCGGCGAAGTGGGACGAGGATTCGTTCGAGAGCTTGCACACCGTGCGGCGTTTCGCCGATCCTGACACGGACGGGACGCTGATCGCTGATTTGAAACGTCTGGCACTGCGTTGCTGGGAGGTGTTCAACCTCGGAGGTTACGTGCGCGTCGACTTCCGCGTTGACGCGCAGGGCAGGCCATGGATTCTGGAGGTCAACTCCAACCCCTGCCTGTCACCAGACAGCGGTTTCGCCGCCGCGCTGGAAAAAGCGGGCATCCCCTATATCGATGCCATGGAACAGATCGTGCGGGAAGCGGTCAAAGCGTCAACAGGCGTACGCAGAGAACCAGCTCAACTCGACAGGGACGGTTCCCCGAACCGCCTTCCAGACACACCGCAGACGCCTCGGGGACGTGTCCCTACCCATAACCGCCCGCCCGCCGCCATCACATTGCGCCACGAGGTTGTGCCCTTAGATGTCGCGGCGATCCGCGCGGTCACAACCGCAACCGGCTACTTCCACGATCATGAGGTTTCCGTGGCCGTCGAGTTGGTAGAAGAGCACTTGGCCAAAGGCACAGCTTCGGGCTACGAATTCGTGATCGCCGAATGCGGTGACCAAGTAGTCGGTTACACCTCTTTTGGCCCGATCCCCTGCACCGAGAGCAGCTTTGACTGGTACTGGCTCGCGGTGCGTCCGGAGTTCCAAGGTTTCGGCATCGGCAAGCATTTGCTGCAACAAGTCATTATCCGCGCTCGTGCCATGGGCGGTACGCGCCTGTACTGCGAGACTTCGTCACGCCCGCAATACGCTCCCACTCGCGCTTTTTACGAGCGCATGGGTTTCACCCTCTGCGAGGTGCTTGACGATTTCTACGCCATTGGCGACGGTCGCGCCACCTATTACAAGCGCCTTTAACCGGATGCCGACTTGGCGAATCTCTTATCTTCCCCGCACTGACGCCTTTTTATATTTGAACAGGCGTATCTGATAAAAGCAACCACTAGCGTCCCATAGGGATTCGCAGAAGGCTAAAAAAAGCGTCAGTCAAGACTGTGAAATGGAAACCCCTTGGGGGAAAGAAATCACTGTCTCTGATTGCACCACGCAGAGCAAGATATGCTTGGTTCTTATCACGGCGTTTTGCAGAGTGCTTTTTCTAAAATGCCGCGTGTGTTATACTGCCACCCATGCAAGACACCAAGTTGGAAAGATGGGAAGGCAAACTCAATGGCCTGTTGCGGAGGGTGGACCGCGCGCTAGAGAAGCGTTTCGGCAAGAAGTACGATTTGCACCCGGCGCGCGGCGTACACGGCAGCGCCTCCAACCCGCAGCATGACGGCCTCTTCCGCGTCACCGCCGCCTTCACCCCGGGCTTCGGATCGCAGCTCGGCAAGGGCTATGTCTTGCAGATCGACATTATGACGCTGGAGACCGTGCCGGCGGACAAGGTCGAGATCATCGAAAGGGAAGCGGTCCGTATGATCAGCGAAGGATTAGAAGAGGTTCTGCCCGGTCGCGGCCTCAAGGTCGGGCGCGACGGCAATGTCTGGAAAATCACCGGCGACCTCTCGTTGTCAGGTTTGACAGATTCTGATCGATTGTGATATCGTATTACTTAAATCAATCGATGGAGGTTTTGTTATGCATGCCGTCACACTGTCACCGAAATTTCAAGTTGTCATTCCGCTCCCGGTTCGCCGCAGTATGGGGCTGCGCCCTGGCCAGCGGATGCAGGTCATGGAACATGACGGCCGGATCGAACTCATTCCGGAAAGAGACATCAAGGATATGAGAGGCTTCCTTAAGGGGATCGACACATCGTTTGAGCGCGAGGAGGACCGCGTATGAACGTGGTCGACACCTCGGGATGGCTGGCTTACTTCGCCGGGGAATCGAATGCCAAGCACTTTGCTCCGGTGCTCCTGTCGCCGCAGAAACTCGTGGTGCCGACGGTCACGATCTATGAGATGTTCAAAGTCGTTCTCCGAGAAGCCAACGAAAACGCCGCGCTCCAAGCCGTGGCCGCCATGCAGAAAGGGATTGTCGTGGACCTGACGCCGAAACTGGCACTCGCTGCCGCCAAGCTGAGCCTGCGGCACGCCTTACCCATGGCAGACGCAGTCATACTTGCCGCCGCCCGGGCTTATGAAGCCACGCTCTGGACACAAGATGCCCATTTCAAAGATCTCGATGGCGTAAGGTACTTTGCCAAAAGCTGAATGTAGGAGAACTTAAGATGGTAAAGATGATAGCCATGACAATGCCGAGCGTTTCCGAATCAATCGGATACGGTAGCATCATACACTTTTTACTGTGCCTGGTGGTAATCCTGCACATCCTGCGCAAACCCAATGACGCGCGCACATCGCTGCTATGGATCTTCCTCACGACCGCAGTGCCCTTTTTCGGCGTCGTGGCCTACGTGCTCTTCGGTATCAACACCATTCCGGAAAAAGGCTGGGAGAAACAATACTCAGACAGCACCTTTCGAAAACAACAAAGCCTGCACAGCCGCACGACCCACCCGCTCGCCGCAATACGCACGCAGCAGAAATCTTTCCGCACCCAGCCGCCAGCCCCCGAGAACGTTCAGCTCAACCATATAATGGATCAAATAGCACGTAACAATCCTTTGCTTGGCGGCAACACCATCACTCTGCTGGAGTCGGCCGAGGACGCCTTAGAAACAATGTTCCAAGCCATCAGCGCAGCGCGTCACAGCATCAACCTCGCGACTTATATCTTCAACGATGACTGCGTCGGGCAGCGGCTCATGGATCTACTGGAGGAACGTGCCCGCGCCGGCGTCAAGGTGCGGGTGCTGTACGACGCTTTCGGCTCAGCCGGCGCCAACTTGCGGCTATTCTTCTGGCGTCGACGCAACGTGCCCAACTTGCGCTTGATAGGTTACTCGCAGGCCAACGTGCTGAAACGCAAGTTCCAGATCCACCTGCGTAATCACCGCAAGATTTTAGTTATCGACGGGAAAGAAGCCTTTACCGGCGGCGTCAACTTCCATAGCGTCTATATAAAACGCCGCAAAAAAGAGGGCGCCATCGACTATCACTTCCGCGTTCGCGGTCCGATCGTGCTAGAACTGCAATACACTTTCCTGCGCGATTGGTACTACATGACCGATGACCCCATCGACGAACTCCTTTCCAGCGACCTCTTCCCCGCGCCAGAAAACGCAGGCGAGATCGCCGCGCGGCTGCAAAACAGCGGCCCCACCCGCGATGAGAACGTTGCGACGCTCGACACTTTCGTGGCGGCGTTCAACCAGGCGCGCAGCCAGATCCTGATCGTGACACCGTATTTCGTGCCGCCGGAGCCGCTGGTCCTAGCCTTCCGCCAAGCAGCCTACCGTGGTGTGGAAGTTAAAATATTGGTGCCTGCATCCAGTGACCATCCGCCGGTTCAGCTCGCCTCACAAGCTCTTTACAAGTCCCTGCTGAAATCGGGCATCCGTATCTTCGAAAGACACCCGCCATTCATCCACGCCAAAGGCATGGTCATTGATGACAACACGGCGATCGTCGGCAGCGCGAACATAGATCCCCGCAGCCTGTTCCTGAATTACGAGACCAACCTGGCGGTCTTCGACAGAGGTTTCGCGGCCAATCTCAAAGCCGCCATTTTGCGAGACATGGCGCAGTCGGACGAGGTGCTTTACTCAGAGTGGCGTCGCCGACCCATGCGACGTCAACTGGCTGAAAACTTCTTCAACCTTTTCCACCCGATCACATAAGTGGGGCACCGTCCCAACAAGACATCAGGCGTGCGCGACTGAGACCTTCGCGCCTTTGGGCTGGCCAATATCTGCAAGCAGGTCCGTGAACCAATCCGCATTGATGTCGAAAGGCTTACCGCCCTTGATACGGCTGAACTCGCAGGCGCGCAACTCTCCGCCGCGATCCTCGTCCTCGCCCACCACGCCGCCGACACCAGCCAAGGCACACTCGACAGCCTTGTGGGCACAAGCGCGAATCAGGTCCTTGTCCGCCTGATTGGGCGCGGCAGCCCGGCTGTAATAGCCGCTCTTCTGCACCATGGTCTTCTGCGCTCCCAGCATCTCGCCGAACTGCTTGGCGAACCAGCCGCCAACATTGACCTTGTCCAGCCGCGGATGCCCGAAGGCGTCACGCGGCACCTGCTCGCCCTTGGCCTCCAGTTCCGCGATGATTTCCGCCACACAAGCACCTTCCGAAACAAATATGTTCACGCCGTCATTAACATCCATCACCTTGCGCAGACGCGCCGCTTCTGACTTGACGTCAAAAGTCATTTCCGGCACATACACGGCGTGTACTTCCTCGCGGCTGCGCGTAAGCCCGAACTCCGGCAGGTAGTGCCGCTGATCCATCTTCTGGCGATAGGTCGCAGCGGTGGCGGCGGTTAGCCAACCGCAATTGCGCCCCATCACCTCATGCACGATCAACATGCGTGGATTGGCGGTGTTCTCTTTGACCACGTTGGTAAAATAGCGCGCCCCCTCTTCGGCAGCAGTCCAAGCGCCCAAGCTCTGGCGGATAGGGAACACATCGTTATCAATGGTCTTGGGCAGCCCCACTACCGTAAGCCCGTAATCATGCTTGTGCAGATAGGCCGCCAGATCGGCTGCGGCAGTGTTGGTGTCGTCCCCGCCGATGGTATGCAGCACATCCACGCCGTCCTTGACAAGCTGATCCGCCGCCACCTTCTGCGGGTCATCACCCTCTTTTACCAAACCGCGCTTGACGCAGTCCTTCACGTTGGTTAGCTTGACGCGGCTGTTGCCGAGCGGGCTGCCGCCGTGCTCGGTCAGGTAGAGCGCGCGCTTGCGCACTTCCGGAGTGACCGCGATACTATCTCCCTTCAAGAGCCCCATGTAACCATTGATGTAACCGATGATCTCGATCTCCGGCGCCACACGTGTATACTCTTCGATCAAATAGCCGATCGCCGCACTCAAACAGGGCGCGAGGCCGCCCGCCGTCAGAATACCTACCTTTTTGACTTTTCCGCTCATTATTTCTCCTGAAGGATTTGAAACTTAAAAGCGCACAGTATAAGAAAAAACCACTCCCGGCGCAACTGGACGGCTCACACAGTTTTCTGAGGGTGTGGTTTTACTTCGTTGCACCGCACCTAGGATTCAGGAGCCAGAGTTCAGGGTTCAGGCTTGTTTTGCAACGCCTTACGTAGTAACGCCCTTCCTATTGTGGTGCCCTCAAAACTGGAGACACACAACTGCTTGTCATAATCGCCATAAAAGGTTGCCGCGCAACACCTGACCCCTGAACCCTTTGACCTTTTGCGATTCAACTTTATTGAATCGCACCCGTTTTCTGAAACCACACCCCGAAAACACTGGCAAGCTGTTTCCAATCTTGTATAATGGTATAGCAAATAGCAGGAATCCAAACATTCTTGGGTAACCTATGGGGACTTGCGGGATAAAACGGGAGGTGAAAAACATGCGTTTACATACGATCGTGTTGCAGGGGGTCATGGTTTTGGGCTTGCTGGCCTGCGGGTATTGCTCTTATGCCGGGATGAGCGCCGGGGTGCAAGCCGACTTCTGGGTTGCGCCGGACGGCAAGGATACCGACCCCGGCACCAAGTCGCGCCCTTTCGCCACGTTGGCGCGGGCGCGCGATGCCGCGCGCGCGTTACGTCAGGCGGAGCCGGACCGCGACATCCTCGTCCTTTTCCGCAATGGCACGTATCCCATAGAAGGGCCTGTCGATTTTTCGCCGGAGGATTCGGGGCGGGCGGGCGGCGGCATCACTTACGCTGCCGCGCCCGGCTCCAAGCCGGTGATCAGCGGCGGTCGGCGCATCAGCGGGTTTGAGCCCTGCGGGGACGGGATCTGGAAGACAACGGTGCCGGAAGTCCGCGACGGCAAGTGGCGCATCGAGCAGCTCTACGTCAACGGCTGCCGAGCCGTGCGGGCCCGCACGCCGAACGGGTACTACGCCTACATCGAAAGCACCGTGGAGACCGGCATCGACCCCGTGACAGGGAAGTCCGGGCCGATTAACGACCGAGCGTTTATGGCGCGTTCCAAAGATATCGCGCCGTTGTTAAAACTGCCGCCGGAGCGCTTGCGCGACGTCGTGGTCTCGGCTTACCACTCCTGGGAGATTTCGCGGCACCGCATCGCGTGCATAGACCCCGGACGTAACTTGGTCTTCCTGACAGGCAGTTACCCGCCGAAGTTCGGCCACTACACATCGCGGGAGCGTTACTATCTGGACAACTTCCGCGAAGCGCTGGACGCACCGGGCGAGTGGTTCCTCGAACGCGACGGCACGCTCTTCTACATGCCTCGCCCCGGCGAGGACATGACTAAAGCGGAGGTCGTGGCGCCGGTGCCGGAAACCTTTCTCCGCTTGACCGGCAACGCGGGGGGAGCGCAAGTCGAAAACATCCTGTTCCGCGGGCTGGCTTTCGAATACGCCGCCTATCTCATGCCGCACGAGGGCGCGTGGTCGCCGCAGGCAGCCTGTAGGATCGAAGCCGCCGTGATGGCGGATTACGCGCGCAACATTGTCTTCGCCGACTGCTCGATCCGGCGGACCGGCGCCTACGGGATCTGGTTCCGCGACGGGTGCCGCGACTGCGCCGTGGAGCGCTGCCTGCTGGAGGATCTCGGCGCCGGAGGCGTGCGCTTGGGGCAGACCGCGCATACGCCGCTCGAAGCCGGACAACTAACCAGCCACTGCCGGATTGACAACAACATCATTCACAATGCCGGCCGCGTGTGGCCGGACGCCGTCGGTGTCCTTGTCGGGCACAGCGGCGACAATCAGGTCACGCATAACGATATCGCGGGGATGCCTTACTCCGGCATTTCCGTCGGCTGGCGCTGGGGCTACGGTGACATCCCGTCAAAGCGCAACACAATCTCGTATAACCGGATCCACCACCTCGGCTGGGACGTGCTGGCCGACATGGGCGGTATTTACACGCTCGGGGAAGCGCCCGGAACAGTCATGAGCGGCAACGTCATCCATGACTTCGATAGTGATGGCGACTCCAGCATGCACGGCCTGTACAACGACAACAGCACCGCCTACATGCTCATGGAGAGCAATCTGGTCTACAATGTGCGCGACGGCGGATACAAGTTGGGCAGCGGCAAGGCCAACATCGTGCGCAACAACATTTTCGTCTCCAGGCTCAGCGACAAGGGGCAGTATAGCGGCCCGGTGATGTTCTGCCAGTACTACGAAAAAGAGACGCACCTCGCAGCCACCCTCGAGAAGAATATCATCTGCGGCTGCGATGGGCGTGTCTTTACCTCCCCTGAGTTCGCGAACCGGCTCGAACTGCGGAACAATGTATACTGGGAGCAGTCGGGAGCGCCCATCGATTTTATCGGGCGCTCGTTTGAAGAGTGGAAAAAGCTGGGCCGTGATGCCGGCTCGGTCATCGCCGACCCGAAGTTCGTCGATGCCGACAATAACGATTTCCGCCTGAAGCCGGACTCCCCCGCTCTGGCTCTCGGGTTCGTGCCGTTCGACTACTCGCAGGCCGGCGTTTACGGCGATCCCGCTTGGATCGCCAAAGCCCGCG
>Ga0255347_1004134_pt1 | contig 17926 bp, 20 predicted proteins | sample wastewater_treat_2_FD_192479 | JGI IMG/M metagenome (GOLD analysis project Ga0255347, IMG submission 192479) | Wastewater microbial communities from Lulu Island WWTP, Vancouver, Canada - plant24 | ecosystem: Engineered > WWTP > Wastewater > Unclassified | place: Canada: Vancouver, British...
GTGGCAGTTCGATCGGATCCAGGCGCAGCGCCGCGGGATCCTGGAGCGCCTCGCGCTGCTGGAGGGAGACACGGCGAGACGCGCCCCGGGCGTCGCCGGGACTCACGACGAGGCGTTGCAGCTGCGGGCGAGTCTGCTCCGGTGTCTCAGCGCGCTTGACGACGCGGAAGCGCGGATACTCGACGGGCTGTACGGGCGCTGCGAGGCGTGCGGCAGATGGATTCCGCCCCGACAACTGGAACTGGAGCCGACCGCCACGCGGTGCGCCCCGTGCGCGGCGAGCGGCCTCGCCACGACCCCATCGGTCCGCGGGCGCCGCCGGGAGTCGGGGAGGAGGCCGGAGCCATAGGTGTAAGTACGACACATCGGATTCCGACCGTCGGTGGCGGGCGAGGTCGTGCCCCGTTATCCGTCACGGTCAGGAGCCATACCCGCCACATCCGAGCCACCGAGGGGGCGCGCCATGATGATGCTTTTTGCGACGGCGGTACTGGTTGTCGGCTATCTGTCGCTGGCGTGTGCGCGGCGACGCACTGCGGCTCTCTCGACGGCGCGGCGGCCAAGGCCGCGATCCGGGACCCGGATGCCGCGACCCTGAATCCGGCCCTGGCCGTCACCCGGCCGCGGAGGAGGCGGAGCCCACGGCCATCCCCACCCAGGCGGCGGCGCGGGAGGTAAAATCGTCGAGGGCGGTGCGTGGGCCCGTCCCGACCCATTGGGCGGCGCCACGAGCCGCGGGCAACGGTCCCCGTGCGCCGGAGCGGGTATCACGCACCGCCGCCCGGGCTTGATCTGTCGGTTGGTCTACAACGGAACAGCGGTCCGACCGGTTGTGTCGGCCAGCCCGTCACCCCCCGCGCCACCGCCGCGGCCAGCTTGAATCCGAGCATTTTGTAGGCCAGACGGGCGGCACAAAAAGCCGAACTGCGGTCGACCCCATCGTACGACAGCTCGACCAGGTCGAATCCCACCACATCCTTCCGCAGGAAAATTCGTTGCAGCAGGTCGAGCCCCTCGTCCCACGTAAAGCCGCCGGGCTCCGGGGTGCCGGTGGAGCGGATGACACTCAGATCGAACGCGTCCAGGTCCACGGTGAGGAACACCGGATCGGGGAGTGCGGCCAGGGCGCGGTCCGCATCGAACAACGCCTTGCGGTAGTCATGCATGGTGCAGACCGCCCAGCCGTTGGCGGCGATGGCCCGCGCCTCCTCCAGACACTGAGAGCGGATGCCCAGCTGCAGGACGTGGGGCGTCATCTCGCGGATGCGCGCCATGACGCTGGCGTGGCTGAGTTTGCTGCCCTCGTACTCGTCGCGCAGGTCCGAGTGGGCGTCCAGCTGGATGCACGAGAGCCGGCCATACTTTTCGAGCAATGCCCGAAAATAGCCGCTCGAGATGGAGTGATCGCCACCCAGGACCACGACGAACTTGTCATCGCGGAGGAGGGCACTGGTGCGTTCATGGAGGGTCCGGATCATGCCCTCGGGGTGATTGGGAATGGCCGGCGGGGCCACAGTGGCGATGCCCATCAGGTAGGGCTCGACCTTCAGCACCTCGTCGTAGCCTTCGACGTGCGCCGAGGCGTCGAGGATGGCCTGGGGCGCCGCGCCGGCGCCGCGCCCATACGAGACGCCACCCTCGTAGGGGAAGGGGAGGACGACTACCGCAGCGGAGTCATATCGGCTGAATTCCGGACTCGGAGCGAGAAAGGGGGATGCGCTCAGCTTCATTGGGCTCTCGACAGTCAATTCCAATCCGAGGAAATGTAGACATCGCCAGGACACCACACCATCGAAGAACGCCAGGGCGCCCATTCATGGAGCCAGACCCACCCATCGCCGGAAAAGCGCGCGGTCCCGGCGGATTCCGGTTACTCCATCAGAAACACGGCGCACGCCAGCACCGTGGTCCAGAGACCGTCCTTGTGACCTTGGGCCGACTGACAGATGCTGCGGCTGACGAATTTGTGTTTCTGGCCGACTTTGTACTCTTCCTTGCGCTCGTCCCAGGCCACGTCGGGGTCGAGCTCGATCCCCAGCGTGGAGGCAAGCATGGTCGCCGCGAGATCTTCCGCAAAATCCGCGGATTTTTTCATGGTTTCACCGAACGCATGATGCTCGCTCAGATAGCCGTACTGGCCCGAGTTCTTGGGCGTAGCCAGCCCCACAGCGGCGGAGACGAGACGGTTCGGTTCGCAGGTGGCTTCGCGGGCCATGACCGCGAAAGTCACTTGGCCCGGTTTCAGGAGCTTGATGCCCCGGGCCCGAGCGATGATCTTGCAATTGGGGGGAAAGATGCTGGAGACGGGCACGATGTTACACATGGCAATATCCGCATTGCGGAGCGCTATTTCGAAGCTCTGGAGCTTGTTCTTATGATGGCCAGCACCCTTGGTGAAGAACATGCGTGTCGGGATGAGCGGGGTGTTGTTGTTCAATTCCGGTATCCTCCCCAGCGGCATCCTGGGAGACATGGCCGCGCCGTCTGATGGAGTGGGGGTCCAGGGAAGACACAAACGAGAACCTGAGAATCCTGCTGCCCGTTTGCCGGCTATTCTAGCATACCCCTGGGCGACACGGGGCCAAAAGACGTCTGCGGTCGTCGGACCCGTTGCGCCGCCATCTCGCCGGCAACAACCGCGGCGGTGACGCGGCCGTCGCGTTTCCGCGGTCCCGGGGCGAAACCGAAAGGCGGTGGGCGCGGGCTACGAGGGATACGCGGCCTGCGCCGACCATCCCGTCAAAACGGGATGGCGGCCTGATGCGCCGCTTGGGTCCTGAGGCAGCCGACGTTCCGCGCGGGTGATGGTGGACCGGACTACCAGCCGAGGAGGTACGCGAAGATCAGCGGCGCCACGATCGTCGCATCCGACTCGATGACGAAGCGCGGCGTCTCCACGCCCAGCTTGCCCCACGTGATCTTCTCGTCGGGCACCGCCCCCGAATACGAACCGTAGCTGGTCGTGGAGTCGCTGATCTGACAGAAGTACGACCAGAGGGGGACCTCCTTCCGCCCCAGATCCAACCGCAACAGGGGAACCACACAGATGCCGAAGTCGCCCGCGATTCCGCCACCGATCTGGAAGAATCCGACCGGGTGCTCCTTCGAGACGCTCTGGTACCACGCCGCGAGGGCCAGCAGGGTCTCGACGCCGCCACGAACGGTCGCGGGGTTGCGAATCTCGCCCCTGATGCACCGTGCCGCGTAGGCGTTCCCGAGCGTTGAATCCTCCCAGCCGGGAACAAAGATGGGGAGATCCGCGTCCGCGGCCGCCACTATCCAGCTGTGCCGGGGGTCGCTGTCGTAGTAGCGTTCAAGCTTCCCGGTCCGTACCAGCCGGTAGATGTACTCGTGGGGGTAGAGTCGCTCGCCGCGCGCCTCCGCCTGTTTCCACTCCTCCACAAGCAGCGTCTCGATTCGTTGCATCGCCGCGTCCTCGGGGATGCAGGTGTCGGTGACGCGACTGAGGTGTCGCTCGTAGAGCGCCAGTTCGTCCTGGGGAGAGAGCGTGCGGTAGTGCGGGACGCGAACGTAGTGCCGGTGAGCCACGAGGTTGAAGACGTCCTCTTCCAGGTTGGCCCCGGTGCACGTCACGGCGTGGACCTTGCCGTTCCGGATCATTTCGGCCAGCGACAAGCCCAATTCGGCGGTGCTCATGGCGCCCGCCATCGCCAGCATCATCCGGCCGCCACGCTCGAGGAGGACGCGCCACTCCCGAGCCGCGTCCACCAGCGTCGCGGCGTTAAAGTGCCGGAAATGGGTTTCGATGAAGCGCGCGATGGGCGTTTCGGTCATGTGGGAATCCGCCTATGGAAAGTGAAGCCAGAGGGTGACGCCGGAACACGAGACGCGGGGGAGTATCGGCCGTACCAGAGGGGGCTGTCAAGCGGAAAGCGGCACGACGCCGCGACGGAGCGGACGCCACCGCGCGCCGCGGGCAGCCTCCGGTGCGCGGGCCACCGTCGGCGAGGCGGCCGCGGGGAGCGGCGCAGGAGTCCCGTGTTAAATAAAATCGTACACGCTGGAAATAATTATGTCATTTTCCATCCTTCAACCGTGTCCTAGACTGTGCCCGCGGACGGGAGGACGGTGGTGCAGGTACACATGCAGGGAAGCGACCGTGCGCTCGCGCGCGCCATGCGGGCGTACCTTGAACGCCGGCTGCGCTGGACACTCGGCCGCTACGCGAGCCGAGTGGCCCAGGTCACGTTGCGAGTTCTCGAGAACGAGGGCGCGGCGGGCGTCACCGGGATGGGATGCCGCATCAGCGCGGAACTGCTCCCCTCCGGGCGGTTGATCGAGCACGAGGCGGGCAACGGCTGCCCGTTCTCGGCCATCGACACGGTCATGGATCGTCTGGGGCGGTCGGTCCGGCGGCAGGTGGAGCAGGAGGTCGAGCGCCCGGCGCGCCGCTGAGCTTGAAGACACCGGCCGCGGTCCACGGTGCAACCCGGAGGTGGGCGGCGGCCGGAACGGAGCGGGGCGCCGCGGGGGAGGGAAGCGCCATGGCGCCGTTGGCGGACGTCGGACGGATCCTGGTCGTCGAATCGGACGCGGAGACGCGGAGGAACCTGTCGCGGTTCCTGGCCGCGCACGGCTATCACGTCGACGAGGCCGGCGACGGCGAGGAGGGGCTGGACCGCGCGGGGGGGGCGGATCTCCCCTACGACGTCATACTCCTGGACGACCACCTGCCGGACGCCACGGGACTGGAAATGCTCTCCGCCTTGCGGGCCGTGAGTCGGGGGTCCCTCGTCGTCTTCATGAGTCCATCCGGTGCGCGCGAGCGGTTCTTCGAAGCGATGGCCTGCGGGGCCTACGAGTTTCTCCAGAAACCGTTGTGGCTGCAGGAAGCCCTGCGCATCGTGGCACGCGGCATCCGGGAGCGGCGCAACGGCTTTGTGGCGGAAGCGGTCCGCTAGGCGGGGCCGCCGGCGCGGGCGGACGCCCTCCAGCCGCGGGTCGTGACGCTGGCGAGGACGCCGAAGGCCGAGGTGCTCTTGCTCCGCGTCGCAAAGGCCCGGGGGTTCCCGGGGACGGATCAGACCGAGGCGCAGGGACGGTCGGTCGTGCGGGAAGCGGAAGGGTTTCTCGCCGGGATGGTCGCACGACTCAGCCTCCGGGGCCTCCCGGCCCGGACGACGCTCCGATCGGGCGAGGCCGTGGCGGCGACCTTCGACCGCATCCGGTCCGCCGACGTCGGCCCGGTCGCCATGGCTTCCCGGAGGCGGACGGCGTAGCGGCGCCGGATCTCCGGCGGCATCGCGGTGGCGGTGTTACAGCACGCGGAGACCCCGGTCCTCCTCCGGGACCCCGAGGGACATGCGAGCGCCCGCGACCATGGCAAGCCGGGCGCCGAAATCCGCCGGGGGCGCGGGAGATCGTACCGCGGCGTGGGACGACGGGAAGGCGGGGCTGCCCGAGGGGCGGCGGGCCGGTCCCGCGTTTCTCGGTGAGGGAGTATGCCATGGCGGAGCGGAGAATCTACATCAGCGACAGGGATCTCCAGCAACTCGAGCAGCTGGTGTTCGGGCCCCAGGGGTGGGGGAGCGGCGCAGGCTGGGTGCGGGAGGACGTCCAGGCGCTGGCGGAGGAGCTGGATCGCGCACTGGTGATGCCGGTCGCCGACATCCCGGATGACGTGGTGACGATGCGCTCCGAGGTGCGCGTCACCGACCTGGCCGCGGGCGAGGAACGCACGCTGACCCTGGTGTACCCCATCGAGGCGGATCCCGCCCGGGGCAGGATCTCGGTCCTGGCTCCTATCGGCACAGCGCTGCTCGGCTACCGCGTTGGCGACACCGTCGCCTGGCGCGGGCCGGGTGGCGTGCGGCGGTTTCGGATCGAGGCCATCCTGTCCCAGCCCGAGGCGGCGGCCCGCCCCTAGTCCTGCGCGCCGGGGCGCCGTCGGGACATCCCGCACCCGCGGGACAGTCGTGCCGGTGCGGCAGCAGGGGCGGCGCCCCCGGATTACGCGGGCCGAGGAGATGCGGACGTGAACGCCTCCAACGAAACAACAAATCCGAGGACCATCCTGGCCGCCCTCGATCGCGCATCGGTCTGCGCGGGGCTGGCGCATGCGGACCGGGCGCACCTCGCCCGTCTGGCGGAGCGACGGGAGTACGCTCCCGGCGAGTGGCTCTTCCACGAGGCCACACCGCGCCGCTGGTTGGGTGTCGTGGAGCGCGGCGAGGTGGAACTGGTGCGCGGGTCCGGGGGTCGCGAGCAACGCGCCGCGCTCCTCGGGCCGGGCGACCTCCTGTCTGGCGGCGTGCTCCTCGACGACTTGCCGCACGCGGCCAGCGCCCGGACGCCCGGAGGGGCCGCGGTGATCCAATTCCGGAGGTCCCGGGTGGCGGCACTGCGGACGGAGCATCCGACGCTTTTCTACCGGCTGGCGAGCAAGGTCGCCTTGTCGATCAGCGAGCGGATGCGCGCCGCAGCGGAGGAGCTGGCGCGCGCGGCCGACTTCCCGCCAAGACCGGAACCCACAGAGCGGGTTGAGGACGGAACGTGCGCCAGTTGACGGGTCATGGCCGGCCGCCAGCGGCCGGCAGGGACATGGGCACACCGGCGAACGTGATCGCGGCGGAGCCTGCCGGCGAGGACGGCGGGGAGCCGCGGAGGGCCCTGGACACTCTCCAGGACGCATAGGTCCGCGTCCAGGCGGACCGCACCGAGTTTCGACGGCGAGCGGGGGACAAGCGGCGCTCGGGACGACGGGCGGGACAACAGGAGTTCCTGGTCCCGACCCTCCCGGCGTTGGATGCTTTCAACCGTTGCCTGACGCATGGCGCGTATCGGGAACGTGGGGAAGCGATCCATGCCCGGTTGGTTGCCTCGCTGCGGCGGGCCGGCCGGCGGCGCGCCGCCGACGTGGCCCATCCTGCCGGCGCCGGCGGGCCCCCGAGGTGAATCGCGCCGCGGACCGTAGGGAGCCCCGGCGCAGACCGAGGGACACGATCCAACGCGCCCGTTCGCATACCAAGGGGAGGTGGACGATGCGGCATCGTGGTAAGTCGAATCGAATGGCCCGCTCGCCGCTCCAGCGGGTCCAGGCCGAGCGTCAGGCGCTATTGGATCGCCTGAAAAGCGCCGACGGCACGCCGCCGGCTGAGACGCGGCCCATCGAGGCCATGGAAGTCGTTCAGCAATCGGTGACGAAACGGGTACATGCGGCCTCCCGGCAGGTGCTCGCGGCCCGCCTCCGGGCGCTCCAGCATGCGGAGGAGCGTATCCGGCAGGGTACCTACGGGCTCTGCGAGATATGCGGCGATCCCATCCCGCCTCGGCGGCTGGAGGCCGTCCCGGAAGCCCGGGTCTGTGTGCCGTGCGCGGAGGAGGCGGAGGCGCGGCGTCACACCTTCTTCCCCACCGTGCCGAGGTAGACGGCAAACCGGGATTCGCCGTCGAGACCGAGGACCCGGTTGACATCGTCGTCCTCGAAGGCCGCGATGGCGCAGACCCCACAGCCGATCGCCTCCGCCGCCAGATACAGGTTCTGGCAGACGTGCCCGGCGTCGAGATGGAGGTACCGGTAGCCGCGTTCGCCGTACCGGTAGCTCATGCGATACGCGTCCGCGATCCAGATGAACGCGGCGCCACAGCTCCTCACGAAATCCTGGCCGAGACACGCCTCGACCAGCCTGGCGGCAATGTCCGGCTCCAGATTCTCGTCCAGCAACGCGTGGTCCAGCGCCAGAAACCGGTAGAGCCCGGGCCGGAGCCCGGCGACGTTGTTTGCGCAGAGCAGCGTCTCGAAGGCGTGTCGCGCGCCGGCCGAGGGCACCGTGCGCATCGTGTGCCCCCCGGCGGACGTCCGCTGGACGCCCTGGGTGCACCAGAGCAGGTAGGACAGCTCCTCGAGACTGAGCGGAACCCGGGAGTAGTCGCGCACGGACCGCCGGCGCTCGATCGCCTCCCGCACGCTCAAGGTCCCCAGATCGATCCCTTTCGGTGCCGGGAGGCGGATCGGCGTCCGCGTCCGGTCCCACTCCATTTCCATCGAGGGGGGCGGCATCCCCAATCGGTAACCCGACTTGCCCATATTTCGGTACTTGGTGCCCTCCATGAAGTCTCTGCCGATGCCCTGCATGGCCTCCGACCCCTTTCCAGCCTGCCGAGCCAAGATGAACAGGTCCGCATCCCGAACGGCGGCCTCTCACGACCTGCGCCGTGGAACGGATAGCGACTGCCAGCGCTCCCACTCCAGATGCTTGGCCAGAAAGACGATCTGGCCGATGTGCGAGGCGTAGTGGTCGAACTGGCGCAGGATGGCCTCCATGGCGGTGAAGTCCTCGCCCCGGATCCGGACCGTGGCCGTGAGGTCGGCGGGCGTGAGCGCGTCCAGGGCGCCGAAGAGACACGCCCAGCCCCCTTCCCAGGCCGCCTTCAGGTCGGCCCGGGTCGTGGATTCCGGCGGCTCGAACTCCGCATCGCGGTTCCGGCTCGGTTTTTCCCCGTCCGTGGTGAGGAAGTCGGTCCAGCGCGAGCGCATGTTTCCGCTCAAGTGCATCACCAGGGCCGCGATGCTGTTGGATTCCGGGTCCAGCCTCATGTGCAGTTGCCGGTCGTCCGTCAGTTGGGCGATTGCCCTCTCCGCCCGCACCTTGATCCGGTTCAGCTCCTGGGCGAGGATCTCCAGAAAACGGGTGCCCAGGCTGCTCTGCGTGTCCGTCATGGTCCTCCCCTCCTCTCACGCGGAACCACCTGTACGGCGCCGCGCGCGGCGCTCACAGCGCCTGGCGGAGCACCTCCGCCAGCTCGTCATCCGTCAATGCGATCGGATTTCCCTTCGTGCTGCCGGCCCGTTGCGTCTCCGCGACGACGGCCGGGATCTCGGCGGCGGGCACCCCGTAACGACCGAGCGGCGGCACCCCCAGGTCGGCGCACAGGCCGTACACCCAGCGGATCCCGTCGGCGATGGTGGCGTCGGGCCGTCCGGTCAGGATCCGTGCGACCTCCTCGTACCGTCGAAGCGCCGGCCCGCCCGTCGCGCGGTCGTGCAGGGCCGCGACGTTCGCCGCCATGACGACGGGCAGCAGCCTGGCGCAGACGGCGCCGTGCGGGGCCGGATAGCGTCCCCCCAGGGCGGCGGCGCAGCCGTGCACGGCCCCCAGCTTGGCGTTGGCCAGCGCCAGGCCGCCCAGCAAGCTGGCCAGTGCCATGTCCTCCCTCGCCGCGGCGTTTTGTCCCTCCTCCCAGGCGCGGCGCAGCGACCGCGCGACGCGGGCCATCCCCTCTCGGCACAACGCGTCCGTCACGGGGTTGGCGGCGACCGAGACAAACGGCTCGATGAGCTGCGTCAGCGCGTCCAGGCCGGTGGACGCCGTCACGGCCGGCGGCAGCGAGTGTGTCAGCTCCGGATCCACCACCGCCAGACGCGGATACAGGAACGCGCTGCGGAGACTGGCCTTCACCGCGTGCCCGGTCGAGGCCAACACGGCATTGCGCGTCACCTCGGCCCCGGTCCCCGCCGTGGTGGGAACCGCGATGCAGGGCGCCGAGGGCCGAGCCAGCGTCCGCCCCTTGCCGATGACCTCCAGGTAGTCCAACGGGTCCCCCCCGTTGGTCAGCAGCGCGGCCACGGCCTTGCCGGCGTCCAGAACGCTCCCGCCGCCGAAGCCGATGACCAGATCGCACGCCGTCTCGCGAGCCTGCTCGACGCCCGTGCGAACCCGCTCGACGGTGGGCTCTCCCGGCACGCCGAAGACGGCGACCGAGACGCCCTGAGACCGCAGGCGCTCCACCAGCCGCCCCGCGCGTCCAGGGTCGCGCCCCGTGACCACCAGCGCCCGCTCCCCCATCGCCTTGGCCGCCGAGGCAACCTCGCCGACCGCGCCGGACCCGAACACGATTCTGGTTGGCGCGGAGAACTCGAACCGCATGCTTCACCCCCTCTCGGCGCGCGTGAGGATGCCCCACGCTCTGCCGGAAATGTGATCAGTCCGCAGGCCGGGGGTCCTGAAAGGCGTAACGCTGCCTCATCCGGTCGACGATCGTTCGGGCCTCGGTCTCGTCGATGGAGAAGCCGAACTGGATGGCCCGATTCTCGTACTCGAACTCGACCGCACCGCCCGCCAGCCCCGAGAATCTGGCGGCGGCATCGCGGTTTGGCCGGCCGGTCGCCGCGGGCACGACCCGCAGCCTGTGGACCTTCCGCAATTCGTAGACGCGGCTCCTCCCGAATCCCAGGATATCCCGCTTGATGCAGAGGGCGCTCGCTCCCATGAGAATCCGCTCTTTTCCTACCAGCCTCCACAGCCACACGTAGAGGGCCAAGAGGCCGCCCGCCGTCCAGAGGAGGAGCCAGAAGAGCAATACAGGGCCGGACAGACCGGTCCGACCCGACAGGACCTGGCTGAGCGCATGGATTTCCCCCATGGCCCAACCGACCAACCACATACCCAGAAAGACCGCCAGGAATAGGCTCCTGCCGGCCGGGATGACGATTTCCAGGCCCTCCGGTCCGCCGTCGATGCTCACCCGCGCCCCGGACGCCGCGGATCTCATGGTTCGGCTTTCTCACCGGCCGCCGTCGGAGCCGGTTTCCGACGAAAGCTCGGCGGCCTCGACCGCGTCGCCCGGGCTGACGCCCAGCCACTGAGCAAGCGCTCGCGCGGTTTGCATCGCGGAATCGCCGACCCCCCGGGCGGCGTCGCCCACGCGGCTCTTCGCCGCGGCCCAGAAGGCGCCGCCCACGCGTCGCGCGCCGTCGCGCGCGATCGTTCCCAGCATCTGCGCCGCCTGCGCCACGGCAAGGCGCCGCACCGTCCGCCGCTCCGGCAGGACCAGGGCCCCGCAGTACCGCTTGGCGATGATCCCCACGCGCAGGGTAAGAAAGGCGTTGGCGGTCCCCGTCACGATGGAATTCACGAGAAGCGAGCCGGCGGTCTGCAGCCCCGGCATCGAGCCGATGGCGGAGCCGAGGACGCCGGACACCAGCGGCTGCACCTGCTCGGCAAGATCCAGGTCGTCGAGCTGGGTGGCGACGAGGGCGGTGGAGGCGACGTTCCCGTACAGAAACGCCAGCTCCCGCAGGGTAGGCCGCTGGTAGTAGACGCGGGCGATCTGCCAGAGCATCCGGGTCTGGGCGAGGAAGACCATCAGGCCGTCCAGGCTGCCGTTCTGCGATATCGCCGTCGTGATGAACACTTGCGAGCCCGCGCCGCGGATGATCTCGTCGGCCCGGGCATCCAGCCTCCGGATGGCGGCTTCGATCTCCTGCCTGGACGACGGCGCCTGTCCCCGGAGAAGTGGGTTGCCGCGGAGGCGGAGGCGCATGGCCTTCAGATGCGCCGCGAAATCCGGCGAGGTCTCGGTCGCCGGCGGCGCGAGCGCCCTGGGCAAGCGCAGCACCAGCACGCACGGGACCAGCGCACACCCGGCATAGAGGAGGAGCAGCCCCCAGAGGACCGCCGTGCCGAGTGCGGGGTGGACCCGATCGGCCAGGCCGACCGCCTGCGCCGTCTGGTTGATCAGAAACACCACGAAAGCCACGACGAGGAGCGCGGACAAAAGCGCCAGGACGTTCCGGAGCGTTTTCTCCATGACAGGTCTCACCGCATGCGCGGGGTCCGCCAACAGGGCAAGGCGGCGTCGCGCGGACCCGAACGACGCGCCTTGGTCGCGGGCCGCACGCCGCGGCCGCCCGGGCGTTCCTCGGACGTCTGGGTGGCGCTGGAGCGGCCTCCGGTCGCGCACCGCCCGCGGAGTCCGGGAACAGGTGATTTATCGCCCGGCGCTCGGCGGGCCGTCAAGGGAAAAGGCCGAGCGCGGGGATGCACGGACCCTGCGGATGGCCGGCAGCAGGACGGCGGCGCCGGGGAAGACGGCATCCTGAAAGCCGCTTGCGGATCGGCGTCGCCTGTATTATTGTGCCCGCGGGCCGGGGGAACACACCTGGCAAAGGAGGGTGCCCATGAAAGCCCTGCTGAGAACGTCGGCCAAGGGAGTCGTCGCGGTCGTCACCATGCTGCTCCTCCCCGGACTGCCCGCGGCGGCGGATTACCCGACCAAGCCCATCAACCTGATCGTGCCGTACGCGGCGGGCGGTGCCACGGACGTGGTCGCCCGGGCCTTGGCGAAGGTGGCGCCGAAACACATCCCGCAGCCCCTCATTGTCGTGAACCAGCCGGGCGGCGCGGCCATCACGGGCCGCGTGGCGGTTGTCAAGGCCCCGCCCGACGGATACACCCTGCTCTTCGGGTACGGCTCGGGCGAGGATCTGGTGACGCCGCACACACGGGCGATCCCGTATGACCAGTTCAAGGATTTCGCCCCGGTCGCCCAGGTGACGGTCGTCTCCATCATCTTGGTGGTTCCGGCCAGCCACCCGGCCAGGAACCTGAAGGAATGGGTGGCGTGGGCCAAGACTCAGAACCGCCCGATCAACGGCGCGGTGTCCACCCGCGGCGCCTCGGTGGACATCACCATGCAGTCCTTCATGAAGGTGGCGGGCATCAACGGCACCACGATCCCCTTCCGCGGCGGCGCGGAGGCGGTGACGGCGCTCCTGGGCGGCAACACCGATTTTTCCGGACAGGTCTACTCCGAAGCGTTGCCGCACATCAAGGCCGGTCGCCTGAAGGTCCTGGCGGTCGGCACGCGCGAGCGCGACCCGGTGATTCCCGACATCCCGACCTTCATCGAGGAGGGCGTGAACGTGTGGACCTTTGGCGCCATCCGCGGCATCGGCGCACCCAAGGACACGCCCGGACCCCTGATCGACTACCTGGAAGCCTCCGTCAAGACGATGACCGAGGACCCCGAGTTTCACCAGATCATGAAGGACATCGTGCACCCGGTCCTGTACCGCGATCGGAAGGTATTCCTGAAGAACATGCAGGACGGGTTCGCGATGTACGGCAAGCTCATCAAAGAGCTGAACCTGAAGCTGGAGTAAGCCACCCGTCGTCCGCGGCCGTCACGACCTCCCGGCGGCATTGCGGGGGGTCGTGGCGTTTCTGGCGTCGGCGGGTCGGCTTCGCTCTCCTCCCGCGCACCAGGCCAAGGCCCACCGGAACCGCCGAGGCGCTCGGGTGCACGCCGGCCGGTCGAGCCCTTCACCGAGCCACGGCGATCCTCCGCACGATCGCGTTTCGGAGTCGATCCGGCTCGTCGGTTCCCAGCAGAACACCCCGCCCGCTGTAGAGCGTGATGTGCACCGCGTCGAAACCCGAGACATTGTAGAGCCAGCCCCGCGAGGTCTTGTGGATCCCCCAGCCGTCCAAGAGCCTCGTCCGCGTGACCTCGACGGTTTTGATGTCCGCCAGCGACAGCGTCTTGCGGAATATCCCGGGGCCGAAGCACCAGTGCAGCGCCCGGTCCGTGATGCGGATGGTGAGCGAGGAGAACATGTAGGCGCAGGCCGCGAAGACGGCCAGGAGCATCGGCGCGACGAACGGGGGCGCAGGAACGAGCCGCGAGAGCCCGAAAGAGACCGCGGCCCCGGTCAGGATGGCCACCTGGATCACCGTCCCCCGCTGCGTGTGCTCGTATCGGACCATCGCCGTTCCTTGGGGATGCGGGTCGCCGCGCCTGTACCGTCGCCAGGCCGGTCCGGCCGGGCCGTGCGCTTCACCGCGGGGACGCACCGAGCCCGGCGAGGCTGCGGTGCCGCCGATCCATCCGACGGCACGTCGTTCGCCCTGGCTCCCGCGTCACGCGGTATCGGTCCGCGCGGGCGAACCTACACGCCGAAGACCCGCTTCATCGGCATCCCGAGCCGCGCGTCCCCCGCCAAGACCGAATACACCTTCACGCCGCGCACGGTCGCCGCGAACGGCTGCAGGAACGTGTTCTTCATCTGCAGCTCCATGAAGATGCTGGTGGGACGCTCCCGCCCCGCCGCCGCGCACACGCGCTTCGACAGCTCGAAGACGTCTTCCAGCTCGTCGACCTTCTGGATGTTCCCGATGTGGAGATAGACCTCCGGGAACCGCTCCAATTCCCGCCGCACCCACGCCGTGTTGGAGAACCGCTCCGCATAAACGTGCTCGATCCCCATCGCCCGGGCGAGCCCCTCCACCGCCTCGACCATCCGCGAGAAGATGTACTCTTTCTTCTCCAGCAGGTCGGGGTGGCCGACGTGGGTGTCCTCCCGGAACACCGTTGTCGTTTCTATGGCGTCGACCGCCAGGAACATCTCGCCATGGCTTCCATCGACCACGAGGAGAGGCAGCAGATGCACCTTCATGACGAACTGACCGTCGTAGTGAACCTTCAAGATCTGATAGTTCCGATCCAGAAACCAGCTGAAAACCGTCCAGTAGATGTTCTCGACATCTCGGTCGACCTGGCGGAACAGCTTGTCGGCGGTGCAGTCTCCGACCTCCTTGCCCAACGCGAGGAACGAGGCGTCCCGCGGCGCGAACTCGACCTCCACGTCGTGGCCCCGCACACCGGTCAGCCGGTCGGCGCCGGCGAGCGGGAGATGCGCCGACAGGTCCCGGAAGAGCCGCGCGACCTCGTCCGCGTGGACCGTCAGGCGGTCCTTGCCCCAGCGGCTGATTTCTCCCCCCAGCAAGCGGGTGACTTCCCCCAGCAGCAGCTTGGCGTCCAAGAGGGCAACGGCTTCTGCGATCCGCTTCCCCTGAGCGGCGTGAGCGGGGTTGCGGCGCCGCTTCGAGAGAATCTCCCTCGCCTTCGGCAGGAGTCGATCCGTCGGAATGGATCGCAGCGTCGAGAGGGGGATGAGCCCGTGCGTGCGGAGGTAATCCCGGACATCCAGCGCCAGATGCTCCGCGAGGACCTCGTGATTGTCCTCGACGATCTGGCGTAACGTCCACAGGTCGCTGAGACGCTGGAACCGGTCGATCCGCACGTGGAAGTCCGCGGCGAAGTCCCGCCCCCACCGCTCGAAGAACCTCCCTATGACCTCCGGAAGGTCCTTGCCCTCCCGCAGCAGGTCCGTGAGGGCGAGGCCGATGGGAAGATTCAGCGCCTTCTTCGCCCGCCTCCCCTCCGCACCCGGGAGCAGCCCGTAGTCGCTCGGGAGCCGGCCGTGCGCATCGCGCGCGACTTGGAGGGGGATATGGAGCGGTCCCCGACCTTCGACGAAGCCCATGACGATCGGATTGTACGTTTGGAGTGGCGGCATGGTCCATCCGTCGAGCCCGCCGGCTCGTGCTCCGCAACCGGGTGTGATCACTGACAGAGGTGGATTTTGCCCTATCTGCGCCCGATGGACAAGCGCGGATGCCGACGCGTCGCGATGACCGCCATCCGGGTCGAAGTCGTGACGTTGTCCGTATCTCCCGTTCGTGCCGGCCGCTGGACCCTTCCCCTGCGGGGCGTTTCCTGGTAAGATTTTCTCCAGACGTTTCTATCGGCCGATTTTTTGGATGTTCCAGTTTGTGGTCGGACCGGCGCAGGATATCGGAAAAGGGGGACAGCCATGACGAAGCGCAGGCTTTGGCTGGTGGGATGCCTGCTGGCCATTCTGATCGCGGGCGGCGTGGCCGAGGCCCAGCAGCTCCCGCCGTCGGTCGCCAGGGCCGGTCGGTTCGTCCTCGGCGCCGGCCTTGGCCTTCAGGCCAACACCGTGGACGACACCGCGCTCGCCATCGGCCTGAGCGGTGACTATTTCTTCACCAACAACCTCTCCGTGGGACCTTTGATGCAATTCGGCCTGACCGGCGATCTCTTTCAGTTTGGCCTCTCGGCGCAGGCCAAGTACACCTTCGATATCCCGCAAGTGCGCGACCTCAAACCCCACCTGGAGGGCGGCATCGGCTTCCTTTACGCGAACCTGGACCGACGGGGGAGCGGGGGCAAGGACGATACCAGTTTTCTCATTCCGTTGGGCGTCGGCCTCGAGTACCGACTGAACCCGCGACTGTCGCTGGACACCACGGCGTTCTTCAACTTCACGGATATCGCCGTCAAGAACAAGGACCGGGACTTCTTCTTCACCTGGCTGCTAGGCGTCAAGGTTCCGTTCTAGCGAGGCCACGGCGTCCGCGCCGCCGGCCGTCTTCCGCCTCGCCCGCCTACTCCGCGAGTCTCGCCGCGCGCAGGGTGTAGCGCTTGCCCCCGTCGACGGCCTCGCCGGAGAGGCGCCCCTCGGCGACGTGCAGGGTGAACCGCAGTGGCGGCGCGTCGGGCATCCACGGCGATCGGTCCAGGCTGAGGGCGAGGCGGTCCCCCTGCAGGCGGGCGACGCCGGGCAGACTCCACCGACGGAGCCACACGCTTGCCGAGGCGTGCTGGAAACGCTGGGCGAACTCGATCACCACCGACTCCTCGCCGCTCGGACCCGCGAGCGTTCCCCGCCAGTAGCCGGCGACCCGCGCCGGGACCACCCAGAGATAGATCGTGCTCTCTTTTTTCAATCCCACGATTTTTTCCGGCGCGGGCACCACCAGGCGGCGGTCCGGCTCCCAATCGCCCATGTCCCAATCGTGCGAGACCACCCGCGTGCCCGGTTGCAACCCAAAGAGGATCAGCGGTCGAATCTCCAGATTGACCTCCGGCAGCAGGTACATCGTGACCACCGTGGCGTCGTGAAAATCGGCGAGGAAGATGTCCTGCTGCTGGAAGCGCACCCGATCCGACACCCCCTTCCGCACCGCGTTCGCCCGGCTTTCCGCGATCAGCGTCCGGTCGTAGTCGATGCCCAGCCCGCGCGCATGATACCGCTTGGCTGCGGCGATGACGATGCGACCGTCACCCGAGCCGAGATCCACCACGTAGTCGTTCGGCCCCACCTCCGCCATCGCCAGCATGGCATCGACGACGTTGCCCGGCGTCTGGATGTACGGCACCTCGTCGGCGGGTGCCGGGATGGGAGCCCCGATGAGCGCGACGCACAGGACCCCCCACACAACCACGCGCACCGGCCGTTGCACCATTTGTCCTCCCCTGTCGCCTTCGCGTCGCCCCTCGACACCCGGCACCGGGCACGCGGACCCTACTCGAGCCCGAACCCCTGCTGCTTCAACGCCGCGCGCAACTCGGTTCGAAGGGGCTGCTCGGCGCGTCGTGCGCAGTGCTCCAGCCAGCCGTACGCTTCCAGCTGGCCCGGCTTGCCCGGCACGGGAACCTGCCGCCTCTGGTAGACGTCGGTGGCAGCCATGGTCCGATCGTATTCGAGCAGGGCGGCGTCGCTCGTCTCCGCGTACCGATCCCACGAGAGGACGGCGGAAACCGCGAGGCGCGGCCGACTCGCCGGCGGGACCGCCGGCCAGCCCAGCGCCATGCCAACGACGGGGAAGACCAAGCGCGGGAGCGCCAGCAGTTCGATCACCGCCCGGACGTCGTTCCGGATGCTCCCGAGATAACAGACACCGAGCCCGAACGACTCGGCGGCGACGGCCGCGTTCTGCGCGGCGATGCCGGCATCGAGGACGCACGTCAGGAAATTCTCGACGTAGTCCGTCACCTGGGTGCGGCCGCGTAGCCGGCACGCCCGGTCGAGGCGCCGGAGATCCGCACACCACACCAGGACCACCGGCGCCTGGGCGACGTGCGTCTGGCCGCTGATCTCCGACAGGCGGCTTCGCGTGGCCGAATCCGCGACCGCCACGACGCTCACGACCTGCAGGTTGGAGGAGGTCGAGGCCCTCTGTGCGGCGTGGACGATCTGCTCGACCATCGCGGGAGACACAGGATCCGCCAGATACGTTCGGACGGAGCCATGGCGATGCAACAGGTCCAGCGTCGGATTCGTCGTCATGATGCCTCCTCGGTCAGCCGGTCGCACGCGTGGGCGCCCTGGCTTTTCGCCGACATGGGAACCGGCGGGCGGCCCCCCCGGGCAGGCACCACCGCGAGGCCGCCGCCGCCTGGCGCTACCTCCCGCGTGGCGCGGCGCCGTACCGGTCGAGGGTTTCCAGACACATCCGGACGGCCGCCAGCGTGTAGTGCCGACAACGGGCCTTTCGCTCCGCCTCCGCCTCGTCCGTCGGCTGGCGCAAGAGATCGC
>Ga0255347_1004137_pt1 | contig 17919 bp, 16 predicted proteins | sample wastewater_treat_2_FD_192479 | JGI IMG/M metagenome (GOLD analysis project Ga0255347, IMG submission 192479) | Wastewater microbial communities from Lulu Island WWTP, Vancouver, Canada - plant24 | ecosystem: Engineered > WWTP > Wastewater > Unclassified | place: Canada: Vancouver, British...
GGCCGAAGTAATAACGATCAACAGAGCTACGAAAATTTTAATAATATAATCTCTTTTCATTCTCATTCATCTTTAATTTTGGTAAGATTCACCACATTTTCCACATGATGTGTGTGGGGAAACATATCTACAGGCTGAACTGCGACAATACGGTAGCGTTTTGAAAGGATGGCAAGGTCGCGTGCCTGGGTTGCCGGATTACAGCTGACATAGATAATCTCTTCCGGTGAGGCTTCAAGTAGCACTTGAGCTACATCGGGATGGATCCCTGCCCTGGGAGGGTCGAGTACCACAATATCAGGCGCACCGTTCTTCAGTATAAAGTCGGCATTTAATATATCTTTCATATCACCCGCAAAAAAAGCGGCATTATCTATTGAGTTAATCCCTGCATTGAGTCTGGCATCATCTATCGCCTCCGGCACATAGTCAATACCCACAACTTTTGATGCAAGAGATGAGAGAAAAAGTGCAATGGTGCCTGTTCCGGTGTAGAGATCGTATATTACAGGTTTCTTCCCATCGCTCATTCGTGATATTGCCTCATCTGCATATTCCCTTACTACAGAATAGAGACGATATGCTTGCTCCGAATTGGTTTGGTAGAAAGATTTAGGGCCAATTTTGAAACGAAGAGACTCCATTTGCTCATAAATAGCATCCTCTCCTTTATAAAGCACGCACTCAAGGTCATTGATAGTGTCGTTTCCCTTGGGATTAATCACGTAATAGAGAGAGTTTATCTCAGGAAAAGCAGCCGAGAGTGCATCCAAAAGGGCATTACGCTTATCTCTCGCTTCGGGACCTGCACTATCTCCGGCATCTTTGCCTAATACAACGATTACCATCAGTTCTCCTGTAGATGAAGTACGAACAATCAACGTACGCATAAATCCGTGCTGTTCGCGCAGATCGAAAAAACTCAGATTGTGGTACAACGCGTAATCGCGTACAAAGAGGCGCAGTGCGTTGGTTGGTTCACGCTGTAGGTGGCATTTGGTGATATCCAACACTTTGTCGAACATCCCGCTGATATGAAATCCTACACCGTAACGCTCTTTATTGGAGAGTGATTCGGACTCTTCTTCTTTTAGTATCCATCTGCGATTGGAGAAGGTGTATTCTAGCTTGTTGCGGTATTCCACAGTTTTATCGGAGCCAAGGATGGGCAAAATTCCCGGAAGATCAAGTCGACCGATCCTAACAAGTTGGTCCTCGACCTGTTGTTGCTTGTACTTCAGCTGCATAGGGTAGGGGAGTGCCTGCCATTTGCAACCTCCGCACCTGCCAAAATGGCAGCAGAAAGGTTCAATGCGATGGGGTGAGAGGGTTACCTGACGGGTAATATATCCCTCCATATAGCCTCGTCTGCTTCTGGTAACCTGCACATCTACCACATCTCCGGGTATTGCCTGAGGCACAAAAAGTACTTTGCCATCAATATGAGCCAAAGCTTTGCCTTCGGCAGCTATTGATTCGATCACAATACTCTGTAACAGTGGTTTTTGCTTTCTTGCCATTTGGTAAACTTTTTGCGAATGGCAAAGATATTAAGAATCTTTTGTACAATAAAACAGATTTATTATTTTTATAGTTAGAAACGAACCAATTCACACAGTTATGAAAAGGTATTTATCCATATTTATGATGTCATTGCTTTCAATGACAACCCTCTTCGCTTATGCAGAAAATGAGAAGGAGCAAAATGATTTTTTTGTCATATACGGTAAAATAATCGATGTAGATACAAGAACTCCGCTCTATTTCGCTTCCATTAGTCTTGACGGTACCAATATCGCCAATGTTACCAATTCTGAGGGCTTTTTCTCTTTGAAACTTCCTTTGGATATCTCAGGTGAACGTATTATCACCACAAGCTACCTTGGATATTTGTCAACTACACTAAGAGTGTCGGATTTTAGAGGCTCAAGTGACTCTAAACCACTGGTAATCAGCATGAAGGCTGTACCTTTGTCACTTGATCCGGCTACAATTCGCGCTTACGACGCGCGTTCTCTTTTTTATGAGGCATTTAGCAAAGTCAAACAAAATTATCCTCAGAAAGATGTCGGAATGACGGCATTTTACCGAGAGATGGTAAAAAAGGGTAGTAGTAGATATTTGTCTCTGAATGAGGCAATTATAGATATAGAAAAGGCTGCGTATAAGGATTTTTCCTCTATGGACAAAGCTGCCGTCTACAAAGGTCGCGGTAGTATCAATTATAACTCCAGCGACACCTTATTCATTCATTATCAGGGTGGTATAATGTCGTCACTCTATGTTGACCTAGTGAAAAGACCCTTCGCAGGAGTCTATTATGACTCTATTGACTATTATTACAATTTTAAAATGGGCCAGACCACGGTAATTGATGGCAAACTGTTCTATGTAGTCGAGTTTGATCAAAAAACAGATGATCCGGATGCATCTATTTTATATAGAGGTCGTATGTTCATAGAGTCAGAATCTCTCGCAATAGGTCGTATAGAGTTTGCAATGAATGTAGAAGGCCGCAAGGAAGCCGCAAGTATCTTTGTTCCCAAAAAGCCGGCTAATTTGCGGGTTGACGTAGAACAGGCTACATATATTGTCAATTTTAAAGAATATGACGGTCTGTGGTACTACGATTATGCACGCCTTGAAGTAAAATTCTCAACCAGACGTAAGCATGCGATTTTCCGCAATTATTACTCAGTGCTTTCTGAAATGGCCGTTACTGACCACAAGAGAGGTGATTTTAAAATTGATCCGGCAAAACGCGTACGATATAAAGATATGCTCTCCGAAAAGGTAAAAGATTTTCAGGATGACGATTTCTGGGAGAATTACAATATTATTGAGCCTGATGCCTCAATAGATGCCATTATCCGCAGGATTATAAGACAGTTGAGTCGAAGGGAAAATACATAACCCTTTTTAACACAAGTTATATTATGTTAAATAGGATTTTGCTAGCCTAGACAGGGAGCAGAATCCTATTTAATTATTATATGAGAATAAGATTTAGATTGAGCACTCTCCTACTTTTCAAACAACCTACGATAGCACGTTAGTCTTGAGTTGAGTGTTGCTTTCTGAATTCCATAGGCGTAAGTCCTGTATTTTGTTTGAAGAAGCGTGAAAATGTAGATGTCGACGAATATCCGAGTTGCTCAGCTATTTGCGTTATATCAAGATTAGTATTTGCAAGCAATCTTTGTGCTTCCATAAAAAGAGTTTTGTTGATCCACTCCTGGGGCGAGAATGTGGTAATATCCTTGACCACCTTGGAAAGATATTTACTGGATACATATAGCGTTGCGGCATAGTAATCGACATCTTTATGCTCCCTATACCCATTTAAAAGCGTTATGAAGAAGTTTCGTGCTATCATTTGCTTATTGGAGGGAGTTGGATCAGGAGTGCCTGTACGTTCATTGACGTTTCCAAGAATTATAAAAATGTATGAATTTATCAATCCCAGCACTAATTTACGCCTATAGTGGGTCATAGGTTTTTCCAGCTGGTGCATCATGATGGTATGCAGAGACTCCAGATCGTTATTGAGTTGGGAATCGAGCGTAAGTTTATTGAATTTAAGAACTTGCTCCAGATTGATATCTTGCAGTGCAACAGTAATGTCAGTTATGTGCTTTGGCGGAATATAGATGGCTTTAGCCATATAGTCCTTGCTGACAGACTTAAGAGCGAAAATAGTATTCGGTATTATTACAAAAAAGTCCCCTGCCTCGCAAGAAATGGACTCATAGTTGGCATTGGCGCTTATAATACCTGAGTGACATAATACCAGATAAAGACCACGCATAAGAACAGACTGGTTCAGACTCGGGTGGAGAATATCATAATTGATTACTACCGCCTGAAAGATATCAGCTTCTATTCTTTTCATATCTTTATTTTCTCTATCCAAAAATAGGAAAATTATCATAAAACTTCAAACAAAGATCCCTAAATCCACTAAAATTGCATGCATTTTGCCTATTTTTGTAAAAACAATGGAACAGATGGAACAAGATACGATATGCGCTCTGGCAACCCCCTCAGGAAGCGGTGCAATAGCAGTTATAAGGGTAAGCGGCAATAAGTCGCCGGAGATCACGGATAAAATTTTCAAAAGTAGCAGAGAAGACTCATTAAGGGAGGCAAAAGGTTATACCGTCCGATATGGCACCATATTTAATGAAAAAGAGCCGGTTGATAAGGTATTGGTCACGCTATTCCTCTCCCCTGCCTCATATACGGGTGAAGACTCCGTGGAAATCTCCTGCCACAACTCCCCTTTCATCATCAAAGAGATCCTCTCCCTACTTGTAAAAAATGGTGCCAGGATGGCATTTGCGGGCGAATTTACCCAAAGAGCCTTCCTTAACGGCAAGATGGACCTTGCGCAGGCTGAAGCTGTTGCCGACCTGATTGCATCGGAGACTGCGAGTGCACACCGGGTAGCGCTCTCTCAGATGAGGGGCGGATTCTCCTCGGAACTCTCTTCGATGCGGGCTCGTTTGCTGGAAATCGTGGCGCTGATGGAGCTGGAGCTCGATTTTAGTGAAGAAGAGGTGGAATTTGCCGACCGCAAACATCTTCGCTCACTTCTCGATGAGACTCTTGCCCACATAGGAGAACTTATTTCCGGCTTTAAGCTCGGGAATGTGATTAAAAACGGCATACCGGTTGCAATTGCAGGTGCTACCAACACCGGAAAAAGTACTCTTCTGAATGCTATTCTGGGTGAAGAGAGGGCCATCGTTTCCCCCATTCACGGTACAACACGCGATTATATTGAGGGTACAGTTAATATAGACGGCACTCTTTTCAGATTTATTGATACGGCAGGTATTCGACAAACCCACGAAACTCTCGAAAATATCGGCATAGAACGCACTTTTGAGAAGATCCGCGAGGCTACCGTTGTATTGCTGATGCTGGATGCCACCCGCCCCGACAATTTTGACGACTCCATAAATACTCTTACTTTAAAGGTCGATCCTTCGCAACAAAAAGTCATCATCCTGATAAATAAATGCGACCTTGTGCTAGATTTGCCTAAATCGGGTTCAGGCTGGGATGCCATATTGATAAAAGAGATAATATCCGGAAAAGATACGATATTGAGCGAAGATGAAATAGAAGATGAAATGTCGGGTAAGGATGCAATGTCGGCCAAGTATTCTATCGAGGTCGATGATATTGATGCTATTCTGGCTAAATATGTGGAGAATGTAAGGGAATATTCCTCTTCTGCAGGCCTCTCCCCCGTCGCCATTATCCCTATTTCCGCTGCAAGGCACCTCGGACTCGACTCAATAAAGAAAACCTTACACTCTATTTGCTCAATCGGTGTAACTAACAGTAGTTCAGTCCTTGTAACAAACTTGCGACATTTTGAAGCCCTTCAAAATACTCATTTTGCCCTCACCCGTCTCGTAAAGGGCCTGGAGAGCTCTCTACCCACCGACCTCCTTACTCAGGATCTCCGCGAAGCCCTCCACCACCTCGGCACCATCACCGGCACAATTACCACCGATGAGGTACTCGGAGAGATCTTTGGACGGTTTTGTATAGGCAAATAATGACGAGCCGAACGTCAAGCCAAGCTCGCTTGAACTTGAGCAAAACGAGGAAATTATTGCCGGGCATTTCGCAGCCGCAGGCTGCACAAAGCTGCGTAGCAGCGGGAAATGCACGGAAATATAAAGAACACTGTTGTCAAGCCAAACTCGTTTGAGCTTTATTGAATATAACCGCTAATCGCCAACAGCCAACAGTCAATGGCTAATGGCAAACAGGCACCCCCTGCCCTATTCCTCCATAAACAGCTCTCCTTTCAGGATTTCTATGCTTTTTTGGGCAAATTTGTAGCCGCTGGAGCCGGGTTTGGCAACGGCAAGGTATTTTTCGTACCATTCGAGGGCCGATTTATACTCCTTTTTCTGCTCGTAGCAGTAGGCTATTGTGGAGAGTGCCGAGATAAACTGTGGATTGTAGTTGAAGGCTTTCTTATAATGTTCTATGGCTTGGTCCCAAGAATCTTGTTTCTTGTAGTAGCCGAGGCCATATTGTTGGTGAATTCTTGACAAAACAGAAGAATCGGGCTCAAGCATTGCCAGAGCCTTATCAAGCCAGGGTTTGACATCATCAAAAGGTCTATTTGCATCTGCAAGCACACCGGCAATGGAATAAGCGAGGTTGACATCGCTGGAGTCCAGTTGCCAGGCGGCCTTAAGTTCTCGCTCAGCCCTATAAAGTAGCAAAGTGCGCCAATAGCACTGCCCAAGATAGTAATGTATGGAGTATGTGTCGTTACCGAGTTTCAACTGTTTTTCGTAGATATCAATCGCAGGGAAATATTGACCGTGCAAATAGAGCGCAAGCCCTTTTACCGGAGCAATATTTGTATTATCCGGAGAAAACTCTAAAAATGCGTCAGAAATGGCAATAACCTCAGGATACTCTTTTCGGTCAAGATAGATTTTAGCAACTTTGCTGACCACACTCTCGTTAAATGGTTTGAGTGCCAGCGTTTGATTGTAATATACCAGGGCGGAGTCGTACTGCCCCATTTGATTATAAGAATCCCCTATAAGGCCCGCTATCGCGGAAATAGGATCAATCCGAAGTACCTCCTTTCCTACTTCGACAGCTTGGCCGTAAGCTTTAAGTTTATAGAAAATCGCTACCTGGCGTACTTTGTAAAGTATATTATTCGGATTTACGCTAGTCAAAAGAAGATAGGTCCCGGCTGCATTTTCCAAATCACCATTCTGATAATGGCAGTCGGCGAGTTCGGAAAGGACTTCTTCGTCGAAAGTGAGTCCTACCAAAGTAGACAAAGTATCAATTGCTTCATCAATCTTATAAATGCTTTTAAGGTATTTTGCAGCGTTGATTGTGTTTTGCCGTAAGGCCAGGGAATCCGTCTCCTGCGCCGTTACAAAGGTAGGTAACAGCGCAAGAAACACGGAAACAAAGAGAATTCGGAGCAAATGCATCGTTATCGAAGCTGGAATAGTACCGGAAAAATGTAGGTGACATTAACCGGTTTTCCATTAATCTTACCCGGAGAAGTCCACTTCGGTGATGCCTCAACAGCACTGATTGCTGCCGCATTTAGAGATTCGGAAAGACCGCGAAGGACTTTTACATTGGTAACATAACCCTCTTTTGTGATAGTGAATTTAAGCGTTACTCTACCCTGCTCCCCCTTTGCCATTGCATCTTCCGGATAGACGAGTTGCGTGTTCACCCATTTGGCAAATTCATTGGCATCTTTTCCATTGAAAGTAGGTTTCTCGGTTACTTCAGCCAATGGAAATGTATCCTCATCCTGAGTTGATTCTTTTACCTTTATCTCCACCGTAGCAGGAGCTTTGGTTTCATCAGAAATCTCAATCTCCACAGCAGGATCTGTTGCCTTCTCCTTCTGCCGGTTGCAAAAAGAGAGACCAAATACAATTAGTGGAAGACATGCAAGATAGAGAAGTCTCTTAAATTTGTTGGATTTTGTAGATTGCATCATTGTAATACGATTTTTTAGTTTCGCGTGATTAAAGCCGTTGGCCATTTGGAAGCGATGAGCTCCCACAGCTTTTTTCACGAGAAGAAGTTGATATTGTGTAGCATCGATGCCTTGTTTGATAATGGCCTCGTCGGCCTCATATTCGTGGAGCATTTTCAATTCGGTGCGGAGAATCCAGACAAGCGGATTGAACCACTGGAGTACTGTAACGACAGCAAACAAAAGGATGCCGATGGTGTGGCGGCATCTGATGTGCTGTAACTCGTGGCTGAGTATCACCGGATTCCGCTCGTAATCCTCTCTGCTGATTGCTATATGATTAAGAAAGCTGAAAGAAGGGATCTTGGAATCAATAATAGTGAGTTTGCACTCCTTAAGAGTAACCCTCTCCCCTTTTCTCAGAATCGAAAATGTCTTCAGCACGGAAAATGCCGTTATAGCCAGCACTACCGCTGCTCCTATTATATAAATTATTAAAAGAATATTTTTCCAATTTATGGCGCTGGGTGCTTCAAGAGGGAGGTCTCCACCTACTACAAGTGTTGGAAGCTCAATTCTCGGCATTGCCTCAGTCGGCAAAAAAGAGCCGACGTTGATCAACGGAAGAATGAAGCATATTGCACTCCCTACGAAAATCGCAATGCGGTTGAAACGAAAAAAGGTGCTTTTCCGCATGAAAAGCAGGTAGAACAGGTAGAAGATCGCGAGCAGCACTCCGCTTTTTAGTAACCAGGGTATCATTTTCTTTTCTTTTCTATTCGTGCAATCAGTCTCTTCAGCTCATCGAGGTCCATTTTCTCATCCTCAACAAACTGAGAAACCATACTCGCGTAAGAGTTATCATAATACTTTGAGACAATGGCTCCGACGCGTGTCCCGCGATACTCTCGCTCAGAGACGATTGCACGGTACTGAAACGAGTTAGCCATAGCCCTTCTTTCCACAAATCCCTTCTCTTCCAAGAACTTGACTTGCGTAGCAACGGTGTTGTAGTTCGGTTTTGGCTCCGGCATCAGAGCAACTATATCCCTTATGAACATCTCCCCGTTTTCCCAGATGATATTCATCACCTCTTCCTCTTTTGATGTAAGTCTTTGTTTCATATTAATTCCGGTTATCCACGTTATCTACCGCAAAGATAGATAAAAAAATGATAACTCCTAATTATTTTAGGAGTTTTACGAGATAAATTAGTTTTTACTTAACCGGACAATAATAATTTTTCAAAATAAATAAAAATATGTGCGAGATAATTGTTAACTTTAAGCCTATAATTATGTATTAAAAACTTAGCATATGAATAAAGAAAAAAAATCTACCGGGATATTCCCCTGGGTACTTATGATCCTTATGTCTTCAGTAACCTTCGTGGGAATTTTGTCTGAGTTGATGCCTTCAGGAGTACTTCCACAAATGATGGCCGACTTGGGAATCGACGAAATACAAGGCGGACGTTTGGTGGGCTTTTATGCCATCGCCTCAGCGATTTTCGGTATTCCGCTAATTTCGGCGACCATGCGTTATAACCGCAAAGTATTGTTGCTGCTATTATTGGTTGGCTTTGCCGTATGTAACATAGCCTCAGCTCTGGTACACAATTATTATTTGGTTTTGTCTCTGCGTTTTCTCGGAGGTATCGCTGCCGGTGTAATGTGGCCTATGATTGCGGCCTACGGCATGCGTTTGGTTGACCCTCATCAACAAGGGAAAGCCGTTGCTGTGATTATGGCAGGTAATACACTTGGTATCAGTCTGGGTATGCCTTTAATGACTTCCATAGGCGAGCGATTCGGCTGGCGTATCGAGTTTATAGTATTGGGACTTATTGTTGTCCTTATTGCTGTTCTTTCAATCTTTATGCTGCCATCCACTCCGGGCGAAAAACTTACAAGAAGCACATCACCTTTTGCTATGCTTAAGAGCAAACCCATTTTGTTGATAATTCTCCTTACTTTCCTCGGCGTTTGTGCACACTACGGAGTTTATACTTACATCACTCAGTTGGTGGCAGAGATCGGCATTGCCGGTGGTATTCAGATAGCATTATTGGTATTTGGCATTGGTTCCTTGATATCCATAGTGATAGCAACAAAGCATATCGACAAATATCTGCGTCAACTTACAGTTCTGATGTTCCTCTTTATAGGAATAGCAATGTTGATATTCTATTTCTTCAAGGGTACGATGGTCATCTCTCATATCGGATTCTTCCTGTGGGGTTTGTCGTTTGGTCCTCTTGTAACACTCTTCCAGGCGGCTGTCGGTAACCAAGTGGCTACTGCAAAAGACGTGGCAATGTCGGTGCAGTCATGTATGTTTAATCTTTCCATTATGATTACTACCTGGATTGCAGGTGTACTGTTGGTACATTATGGTGCGTTCAGTCTGATATGGTACGCAGTGATATTGGCGGTTCCCGGTATAATTATTTCGCACTTTGCGAAACACACCCTGCGTCCTATGGGATAAAATTGGGTTTTATGTTGAATAGAAAAAGCCACCTAAAAAGGTGGCTTTTTCATTAATATTACCTACTTAATTAGAATTTAACGATAGGAACATCAAATTCTGTCGGTTTCTTTTTGAATAGGAATTCTCCCTTTCTTACTGAAGCCAACACGCCGACACGTCTGCGGATGCAATCCCAGGGGCTGTCGCCGTCCAATACGATGAAGTTGGCATCCTTCCCTACCTCAATTCCATATTTATCATGGATATTCAAACATCTTGCTCCGTTATATGTGATCAAGTCAAAAGCAACTTCTACTTCTTCGGGGCTTGCAAATTGGCTAAGGTGGATACCGTTGTCGAGGACATTCATCATATTACCGCTTCCGAGAGGATACCAGGGGTCGTTGATGGAGTCCTGTGCAAATGCAACATTGATCCCCATCTCCATAAACTCCTTAACTCTGGTCAAACCGCGACGCTTCGGATAGGTATCCTGTCTTCCCTGCAGATAAGCATTCTCCGTAGGGCAAGACACAAAGTTCAGTTTGCTCCTCTTGAACATATCAAACATCCTGTAAGCGTAAGAATCATCAGCTGAACCGAATGAACAAGTATGGCTCGCGGTCGCTTTTGTGCCATAATCTTCAAGATATACCAACGCATTCAGGATTTCAACGAATCTTGCCATAGGGTCGTCAGTCTCATCGCAGTGAACGTCAATCAATACATTGTATTTGAGAGCAAGTTTCACAATGTCATGAATTGACTTCTCACCGAACTCTCTTGCCGGCTCGTAGTGTGGAATTCCACCGATTACATCGGCACCCATCTTCAAAGCCTCTTCAACCAGATCTCTACCGCCCTTATAGGTGTACATACCATTCTGAGGGAAAGCTACCACCTGGATATCCACAATATGTTTCAACTCCTCTTTGAGCTCCATAATAGCCTTGAAACCTGTGAATTTGGGGTCCGTAACGTCAGTTTGTGCCCTAATAATCTGAACACCTTGAGAAACTTCATCGAGGATACCTTTCTTAGCCAGATTCTTTACACTTTCTTTGGTCATGGTAGCTTTGTACTTAGGCCAGTTCTCGATAGCCTCGAAAAGAGTACCGGATGCTGCTCCGATGCCTTCCATCTCCCCTAATGTGTAAACATAGTCAAGGTGAAGGTGAGGATCCACATAAGGAGGAAGAACCAATTTACCTTTCAAATCGATTTCCTTGTCACATTTGGGTAGATTTGTTCCGATTTGAGTGATTTTGCCTTTTTCAACAATAAACTCCGTTGCAGTCTTGTTGCGATAGATTTTCGCATTATAAAATTTTGTCTTCATACCTGAGAAATTAAAAAATGAAATATATCTTCAAATTTACTCATTTATTTATAATAAAACTATAATTTTTGAAGAAAAAATGTGCGGATTTTGGGTGGGTTCGTGAGTGATAGAAAGGGAACTCGTGAGAGGTGTTCACGAGTTCGGATTCTATAATTATTGGCTAATTATTGAGGTCGGTCAAGAGCTATTTAGCGAAAATTCCACCCAACACCAGGCCAAAAACCAGAATAATCACAAGAATAACGATTAAATTGACAAATGATATTATGAATCCTGCAATAGCAAGCCCACGAGGGCGCTTGAAAAGTCCGATGAATGAAAATATCAGACCGAAAACCCAAAGAATCTGACTTACAAATGGCAACCAGAAGACAATAGCCGAAATCAATGCAATCACAAAGCCCGCTGTCCCTGATCCATTGGTCTTTCTTTCAACCGGTCTGATAACAACCTGCGGCTGCACCGTAGAATTCCTTACATTCTGATCATAAGTCAGCCATTCCCCGCAATACTTGCATTTAAGCGCTTTATCGCTGATTTCTTCACCGCAGTATGGGCAGAGTAGTTTCACAATAGATTTACGATTTGATTTCAAAAACCAAATTTGGCAAATAAATAGAAATAATTGAAAAATCTCACATCAGGGTTGATCTTTCCTCTTCCTCCTCACTCCATCATCCAGGACAACTTGTTCAGGTGGCGTGAGTAACTGCTCCGGATCTTGAGATATGCGGAAAGCGGTTCTTATAGAAGAAGCAAAATAAAATCCATCAGCTATTCGCTCGTCAAATGTGAATTTCATTTTTATGGTCTTAAATGTTTGTACTTCGCCTGTCCGCCTGGTTATGTGCTGGGTCGATTTTGTACCCATCGCCATAAACATGCTGCATGTTCCTACTTCGTAAAGGTGGTGATATACTGATTCTGCGCCTATGGAGCCGATATTGGATAAAAATACACTAGTAAAGAATGGGGCACCTTCTTCAAATGCACGCGGAGCAACTCCCAGTTTGTCCATCCAAACAAGTGTTGAAACCATGAAGCGCTTCAAAAAGGAAGGTAAAATACTAAGAATATTAATAGCAATATTCCCCGTGTCTTGTTTCCCTTCAGTATGTGCCTCATCTAACGCTTGTTGAACTTTCTTAACGACATCATACAAGGTATCCGTTGGATGAAAATAAATTTTAATCCAATCTTCTTCGCCCTCATCGGTCATGGATTTTTTTACAATAAGTGATACGTTAATGTACTTCCTGGCATAAAGTTTATTCCGTGAGATGAAGCGATTTAACTTTGGGCGTTGGGAAAACACTCTTACTGTAGCTGCAATAATTACATGCATTAGGGACAAGCCCGGGATCTCTTCCTTGTGTTTTTTTACAAAAGCTTCTATCTCATCAATCGGGAATGTAGCCTCAAAGTAGATTTGCGAGTCCATCCTTTTCCGAAAGAAATAGGGTATCATTTCAGCTAACGGATCGACATTGCGTACCCTCCAGCCATCTCTGCGGTCACCCCACCTCCAGGGGAAATACTTTAACTTATAATCTTCCTTTTTTTTCATAAATAAGAAATAATGTTTTCAATTAAATAATTATTCCGTCTATTCTCCTTATTTTATTCTCAATGTCGCAACACAAGGGAAGTGATCCGATATGTCACTGAATTCGGTGGCGATTCGTGCGTCAATCAGTTCAAAATCCTCCGGGTTGAAGAAAATATAATCAAAACGTCTGTCGGGATTATCGGTTGGGAATGAATTGGGTGACGAAGTAAAGGCATCTCTGAATACTGCACAAGAAACCAATCTCTCATCGTTAAGAAATAGATATATTTTAGCATCTTCCTCTTGTAGATTGGAGTTGAAATCTCCCAAAAGAATAACGGGAATATCCTTCTCCAGCTCCCAAAAGAGTTCATACACATAATCGAGCTGCTTGAGACGAGTCTCCTTTTCAAAAGCCTCTGCGTGAAGGTTTATAACTAAAAATGGTTTCACGGGGTGGTCTATGGTTACCACCTGTGCCAAACGATTGGCGTAAATTTCTCTGTAAAAATAGGAACTGCCCTTAACACCCTCCAATTGGTGTACATCCTGCTCCGGAATTGGGAATTTGCTCATAACGGCCTGCCCGGAGATGACTTTTCCGAAATGAACCTTCGGAGGCCAGTAAGGGAAGGGTACGTAGCGCTTATCCCAGTTGATAGCAAATGCTCCATAAGCATAGAGCGAGTCGCATATCATTGTGCCTTGGTTGGTCCCGTACACGCGGCTGCTACCGAATTCAATCTCCTGGAACCCTATGATATGGGCATCCAACTCCCTCAAAGCTTCTATCACTCGCACCTCATTGTTGGCAATAAATTCGGGAGAAGCGTATATGGGGAGATTGTTGGTCATCCCTGACAGGTAACCGATATTGTAGGTAGCGACAACAATCGTGCTATCCGTATCTGCCACTTCGTGTGCCACCTCAGATTGATACAGAGTGTTGTACTCCGATTTTTCCACATTGCCGGATCTTGCCCAAAAGAAAAATCCCAATACAAGAATTGCAATAACGGCTATTACAATCAATATAATAGCCAAAACTTTACCGCATTTACAGCATTGTCTCTCGTTTGAATCACATGCTTTCATAGTCATATCAGATAAAAGGTTAAATTTTCCACTCATTATTAAGCATAGGATGATAGGGATATTGCCCGGCAAGGGCCATCTGCAATCATTTCCTATTTATCAGTTCAAAATTACAAAAAAACTCTTATTAACCACCATTTCTCTCTCACATATATCATTGTAGATTGTTTCTGACTCCGCTGATTTGGCGCATCTTCTAATCCAGGCGTATACAGAAGTCAATATTTATTCTCCCTACTTAGAGATAAATCCTTATCTTTACCGCACCAAATGCACAATTACAGACAATCAACATTGACTCCTTCCCCATTTAAACCGTTATGAAATCTATAATTATTGCACTTCTAATACCTTTATTAGGCACTGTACTTGGCTCAGCATTTGTTTTCGTGATGAGAAAGGAGATGCCGGCGCTGCTGCAAAAGGCATTGCTCGGATTTGCATCGGGAGTCATGGTCGCAGCCTCCGTTTGGTCGCTGCTGATCCCTTCAATCGAGATGGGAGATGGCAAGATGGCCATTGTACCGGCGGCAATCGGCTTTCTGCTGGGCTTCGCATTCCTTCTGCTGATAGATTACATAACCCCCCATATACATGCGAGCGGAGCTTCTGAGGGGCCGAGAAGCGGGCTTTCGAAGACGACCAAGTTGGCGCTGGCTGTCACTATTCACAATTTTCCGGAAGGTATGGCGGTGGGTGTCGCAATCGCCGGTGTAGCACTCTCGGATTTCAATATTGCAGGAGCCTTGGCCCTTTCCATTGGAATTGCAATTCAGAATATACCTGAGGGAGCAATCATCTCCATGCCGCTGCGTGCTGCCGGTAATAGCAAATGGCGTTCGTTTCTAATTGGCGCTGCAAGTGGCATTGTGGAGCCCATTGGCGGTGCACTAGTACTCCTGTTGGCCTCCGGCGTTACGGGAACCCTCCCCTACATGCTCTCCTTTGCAGCCGGCGCAATGCTCTATGTAGTGGTGGAGGAGTTGATCCCGGATGCCTCCAAGGGCGAACACTCCAATATCGGTACAATAGGTTTTGCCATCGGGTTTGCCATGATGATGGTATTGGATGTGGTTTTGGGTTAAATAATTATTACCCCATTCATCCTGAGTTTCTAACTATTTCCTTAGCACACAGAGGGCGGCATTCGACTTATGTTAATGCGCTAATTGAGTTTTTCGATAGGATTTTATCCTTTGTTTGAAATTCTTTCGCAGACAATCACTGTAAATCCATGGTTCGATGCCATGATAATCGCCGACATTCACCATATCGAGGATATTTGGCAGATAACTGCCATCAAAACCCTCCAGAACCAATACTTTATATTCCGTATCGAGCGTAACTGTTATGGTATCATGTAACACGGCAGGGGTGGAATCGGTTCTCCAATTAACCGGATTTATGCACATAATATTGTCACTGCAAAGAATCGGCTTAGTGTATTTTACATCCGATACGGAATTATAACAAATGGTAACTCCCGTATCGAGGGAATCCTCAGCCGGCATAATCCATGGGGCAAGAGCAGTATCATTCGGAGTCACCTTGTAACCGAGCACGTAAGCAGCCACCATTCTCTCCCTCAAACCCTCAGACATGGTTTTCATCAATTCCACAACAGATTTTGCTCCTTGACTAAATCCGGCAAGTATAAAGGGACGCTCATTGTTGAAATTGGCTACGAAATAATCAAACGCACTTTGAACATCAACAAAAGAGACACTATGATATCTCCTCGCTATCGTATCTTCATTGAGCGTCGCCCACGAATCCAGGGTTATATGACGGTAAAAAGGTGAATAGAAATTATTCCCTTCTGCCATATAATCCGCAACTCCTTTCATCTCGATGGTCATATTGTCGGTATGCACCTTATTATAGGCATCGGCATAATGAGAGATTTTGCCATCTTCGGTAGTCCAATCAAACTCCCATGTGGAAGGAATATAAAAAACATCCGCACCCTCTCCAGTTGTGTCGTTGAGAACATTGTACCACATACCTTCCAGGGTATAATCGGGCGCTTGAGGAATATAATTTGGTTTATGTGATTCCTTACAGCCGCAATAAAATAAAATGATTGAGGCGCCAAAAAGCGAAAAATAAATTTTCTTCACTTTGAATTCCCTATTTATTCATATTTATAGGTTTTTAAGACCACACTAGAAAGCTTCTCACCTAAAATGCCAACCTTGGATTTTTCAATTTCCACATATCCTTTCCACTCCGGATGATTAATTCTGTGTTTTAGAAAAACATCATCACACGCATTAATAACATCTTTATCCCTTTCCGTCATAGAAAAGGTTTGCCCCAGTACCTTAGCAATCGCTTCTGAATATTCTGCGATACAGAATAACGATTCAACAGCATCACCGGATGATGCCGATATATTACCATTGGCAGTGTATGAAAAGATTAAATCTTCATCGGTTTTTTCGGAACATGAGCTGAAACCAAACATTAATGTAATGGTGCACGCAATGGCCAGAAGCCCAAAAATTCTTTTTATGTTCATGGTTAGGAATGTTTTAAATTTATAATATTTCAATCATCCAATTTACGACTATTTTCTCAATTAGTATGCTTTCTTGTATGTAATAATTATAAATCTAATGTTTGACCATGCTGCAACCTAATTTTCAGCATTGCTACGCCAGGAAAGTAATCCGATTAAGGAAGCGTAATTAATAAATGTTCTGATGATTACAAAACCGTTACATTTTGCAACAGTTTGAAAAAGAGATACTATTTTCCCTTGAGTTGCTTTAGATGCTCTTGAGGGTTAAAGTTGTCGTACCTGCCACTCTCCTCTCCCTCCTTAATCGCTGCGGATAGTTCCTTAATTCTTATTTCCTCCGCTTCAAGCATACGAAGTCCGGCACGAATGACTTCGCTAGCGTTGTTGTAGCGCCCATTACGGATAGTATTTGCGATAAAATCCTCGAAATACGGGCCAAGTGCAACAGATGTCGTTTTCATAAGAATACCTTTTTACAATGCAAGGTTACCAATATTTGGTAATTTTGCAAATATATTTCAAATAAATGAGAAAATAATTATCCTTGAGTTTGAAATTGAAATAATCATTCTTTCCCCATCAAACACAAATTATTCCTTACCTTTACTCCATGAATGATTCCCTAAAACAATACATAGAAGAACAAATTCTTCCCCGTTATGATGCTTTTGATGCGGCGCATCAGAGGGATCATGCCTTGAAGGTGATTGAGGAGAGCGCAGAGCTTGCGAAGCATTATGATGTGGATGCTGATATGGTGTATGTCATTGCGGCCTATCACGACCTAGGACTGGAAGTTGATCGGGAGACACATCATATAGAGTCTGCACGCATAATTCGCGAGGATAAAGTGCTTCAGAGGTGGTTTTCGCCTAAGCAAATTGAGATTATGGCTGAGGCAGCAGAGGATCATAGAGCCTCTAATGAACACGAGCCCCGCTCAATATATGGGAAAATAATTGCAGAAGCTGACAGGGATATTGACGGTGCGACCATCATCCGGCGCACCATCCAATACGGCCTCAAACATTACCCTACCTTCGATAAAGAGGAACATTTCGAGAGATTTCTCGACCACATGGCCAATAAATATGCGGAAGGCGGCTATTTGAAACTCTGGATCCCCGAATCTCCTAATGCAGCCAAATTGAAAGAATTCCAAACTCTCCTCAAAAACCCTGAAACAATCAAACAACTCTTCAACCAAGGATGGGAAATGCAACGGATCATTAACGAAATAAAGGCTTATATAGATCCGGAGAAGGCTCGTATCCTGCCGAGGTTTTTCAAGACCGGGAAGGGTGAGTATGGCGAGGGCGATAGGTTTATGGGTGTGACGGTGCCGAATATCCGCAAGGTGGTAAAGAGTAACAAAGATGTTTCGCTAGAATTGGTGGAAAAGCTGCTTCAGAGCGAGTGGCACGAGGTGAAAATATATA